>Ga0209751_10000857_pt1 | contig 32139 bp, 44 predicted proteins | sample RifCSP13_1_FD_184019 | JGI IMG/M metagenome (GOLD analysis project Ga0209751, IMG submission 184019) | Soil microbial communities from Rifle, Colorado - Rifle CSP2_sed 13_1 (SPAdes) (version 2) | ecosystem: Environmental > Terrestrial > Deep subsurface > Rock core/Sediment | place: Rifle...
TGGTACGTACAGAGTAAGATTATGGGACTACGCGGCCCTAACGCACAGAAAATAAAGGGTTTACAAAACTGGAAAGGTAGGCGGTACGTTTCTACCGCTTCCATAGCTGGAGGTACTCGCGTAGAGCAGGTAATCAACTTCATTGAAAAGCTTCCGGTCACGTCTGGGACGCTGGCGGGAACAGATTTCGTGCTGCGGGCCTGGCAGAAAATGATTCTTGATGGCATTTACGCCACGGACGAGAGCGGGAAGCGGATTGTCAGGCAGGCGCTTATCACGATGCCGCGAAAGAACGGGAAGACGGGGCTGACTGCGGCGCTGGCGCTGGCGCATCTATGCGGACCGGAGGCGGAGCAGCGCGGGCAGGTGTACTCGGCGGCGGCGGACCGGAATCAGGCGGCGCTGATTTACAACGAGATGAAGGCCATGATTAACAAGGTTCCAGCGCTGCGTAACCGGATTGTCATTCGTGACTTCACGAAACACCTCGAGGATGTGGAAACCGGCAGCATATTCATGGCGCTGTCCTCTGACGCTAAGACAAAGCACGGTTTTTCAGCGTCGTGCATTATTTACGACGAACTGGCGCAGGCGCCTAATCGCGAGCTGTACGATGTGCTGACGACCTCCACCGGCGCTAGGGCGGAACCGCTCACGATAGTAATTTCCACGCAGTCTGGCGATCCGAAGCACATTATGAGCGAGCTTTTCGATTATGGCGTGCAGGTTCGGGACGGCGTGGTCGAGGATAAGACGTTTTTTCCCTGTATTTATGCCGCGCCGGAAACGGCCGACACGTGGTCCGAGGCCACATGGATGGGCTGTAATCCGGCACTTGGCGACTTCCGGTCGCTGGATGAGATGCGATCCGCCGCCGAACAGGCTAAACGTATCCCGGCGAGAGAAGCGGCGTTCCGCCTTTTTTATCTCAATCAGCGCGTGGCTGGAGAGTTCAGGTTCATTCCGCGCGCGGAATGGGCTGCCTGCCAGTCGGATTTCACGGAAGACAGCCTGCGCGGTCAGGTGTGCTACGCCGGATTGGACCTGTCCAAGAAAAATGACCTGACGGCGCTGGTTTTGGTCTTCCCGATGGAGGAAGAGAAGCCCCTACTGGAGTATTTCTGGACGGCCGAGGATGGGATCGAGGAAGCGGAGAAGAAAGACTCCGCTCCGTACCGGCTCTGGGTGAAACAAGGCCACCTCATGGCTACTCCTGGCAAGGTGATTGATTACCGGTATATTGCGCGGAAGCTTGGCGAGCTTTCCACGAAATTCCAGATCGCTACGCTTGCATTTGACCCTTGGAACATGGACCAAATGACCCGCGAACTAGAAGATCTGGGCGTGGACCTAACTATCACGCCATCCGGCCAGGGATTCAAGGGCATGGCCTCGGCTGTGACGGCGCTCGAGGACGATGTGTTGAGTCGCAGACTGAAGCATCGCGGAAATCCAGTCATGGGCTGGTGCATTGACAACGCCCGGGTGAGCGTGGACCCAGCCGGGAATCGCAAATTCGACAAACGCAAGGCCACGGGCCGAATTGACGGAATCGTGGCTTTAGCGATGGCGGATAACGCCTGCGCGCTGCTTTCCAGCACGGCCGCACCTGAATTGAGGTTCGTATAAACCTGAGAGGGCGGTTACTGCGCTCAGTTGGCCGTTTCATCGGAGCCAGCGCACCAGGACCGTCTGACGACTACTGGTATCAGCCGTTTGGCATTGGCTCCAGTGCCGTAACTCCCGCATCTGCATTGCAGTTGTCTGCCGTGTTCGCTTGCGTACGCGTCGCTTCGGAGACGTTGGCTTCCTGCCCATTGGAAATCTACAAGCGATTACCCGATGGCGGGCGCGAGCGTGCCAGAGACTTCCCGCTATACGACGTTCTGCACAATCGCCCGAACGTTTGGCAGACCGCGTTTGAGTGGGTCGAGATGATGCAGGCGCACATCGAACTGCGCGGGAATGCCTATTCACGCATTCTGCCGGGGCCACGGGGCGTGATTGACGCACTTGTGCCCATGCACCCCGATCGAGTGCAAGTTAAGCAACTGGATAGTGGACGCCTCCAGTATGAAGTGTCATCCACCAACGGACTTGCTACAACGAAACTGACGCAGGACCAAGTGCTGCACATCCGCGGACTGTCCTCGGATGGAATCTATGGGATGAGCTTCATTTCTGCCGCCAGCAACGTTATCCGCAAGGGCCTGGCGCAGCAGGATTTCGAGACTAGCTTTCTTGGCAACAACGCCACGCCGGGCGGTGTGCTGAAAGTCCCGCAGTCGCTCTCTACTGAGAAGTACAACGAATTCCGCAAGCAGTGGGAAGAGTACCAAGCAGGAAAGAACCGCGGCAAGACAGCCATTCTCCCTAATGGCATGGAATATCAGGCAATTGGGATCACGAACAAGGATTCCCAGTTGCTCGAGTCCACAAACGCCACCCGCGAGGAAATCTGCGGCATGGCGCGCATCCCGCCGCACAAAATAAGCATGTTGGAACGTTCCACTAACAACAACATCGAACACCAGGGAATTGAGTTTGTCACCGATTCTATGTCGGCCCGCGCGAATCGCTTTGAAAAACGAGTCAATGTGGACCTTATTCAGCCGCTGGCTGAAATCTACGGTGATGGATACTTCTCGGAATTCAATTTGGACGCCCTGCTGCGTGGCGATTTGAAGAGTCGCTATGAGTCGTATTCGCTTGCCCGCCAAGCGGGATTTATGAACGGCGACATCATTGCCAGCAAGGAAAATCTGCCGAAGATCCCTGCGGAGCAAGGTGGAGCGGACTACTGGCGTCCATCGAACATGGTTCCGGCAGGATCGCCTGTACCTGCGCCTGCGCCTGCACCGACCACAGATGACGAACCAGATTCCAGCGATGCACGCATCGCTAAAGACATGGGAGTGCTCCTATGAATTACAGACCACTTGTTGCCGAAGTATTTCGTCAGCCGTGGGCCATTCTGCCGGAAAAGCTCCAGTCCATTGCCGACCTTATCGCGCTAAAAGTCAGTGGCGAGCTTACCGATGCCGAAATTCAGGCGAAATTCAGCGCCGGGCCACGCCCCAGCGCGAAGTCTTCCGGTTCCATCGCCGTCATCCCGATTCATGGAGCGATCACGCCACATGCCAGCCTGTTTACCATGATTTTTGGCGGAACTCCGCTCGATACGCTGGCTGCCGACTTCAGGCAGGCCGTCGCCGATCCGAATGTTTCGGCAATTGTGCTGGATATTGACTCGCCGGGTGGAGCGGTGGCCGGATTGCCGGAAATGGCGGCTGAAATCCTCGATGCACGCAAAGATAAGAAGATCGTGGCCCACGCCACGACAGCGGCCAGCGCGGCTTACTGGCTGGGGTCTGCGGCCGGCGAACTGTCCGTGTCACCCAGTGGCATGGTCGGTTCCATCGGCGTCATTGCCGCGCACGAAGACATGTCCAAGGCCCTCGAAAACGAGGGCATCAAGATTTCACTCATCACAGCAGGGAAGTACAAGGCCGATGGAAACCCGTTCGAGCCATTGAGCGAGTCGGCCCGTGCCGAGCTACAGTCCAAGGTAGATGGGTTTTACGGAATGTTCGTGAAATCGGTAGCCAAGGGCCGCGGCGTGTCACAGGAAGCGGTGCGCAGCGGATTTGGCGAAGGCCGCATGGTCATGGCGTCCGACGCCGTGAAAATCGGCATGGCCGACCGTATCGAGACGATGGACCAGGCGTTACAACGACTTGGAGCGCGCGCACCGCAACGTTCCCTGCGCGCACAGCTTGCACGGGAACTCGAACTCGTAGCAGCGACCCTCTAAAGCACAACCAAACGACTTTTTGCCGTGGCTCCGCTGCGGCAAAGCGCCAGAGCGACTTCCGATGTCTGGAAGCCAGCGGCGGAGCACGTAGATACGCAAAGGAGAAAAGCGATGTCGAACATTAAAGCACTGCGGCAGCGCGCGCATGACATCACCAAGACGATGCGCGGGCTGTTGGACGCGGCCGCCGCGGAGAATCGGGAACTGAACGAATCCGAGGCAGCCAAGTATGAAGAGAACCTTAAGGCGCTCACTGGTTCCAATGGAATCAGCAAGCAGGTCGAGCGCGAAGAGGCCCTGCAAGAAATCGAGCGGAACGCCACTCCCGGCGAGAGTCCGAACACGGACGCGGCAAGCCGGGCAGGTGATCCGGCGCCCAAAAAGGCCGGCTTCAAGTCTTTGGGCGAATATCTGCTTGCGGTGGTTGCGGCCGACCGTAGCAATGGCCGCTTGGTTGATCCCCGCTTGCAGGCTGCTGCCACGGGATCGAATGAGGCTGTTCCTTCCGATGGCGGATTCCTTGTGCAGTCCGATTTCAGCAATGAAATCCTGCGCCGGGTCAACGAGGGCGGCGAAGTGCTGAGCAGGGTTCGCCGGCAGACCGTCAGCGGCAACGGGCTTGTCATCAACGCGGTTGACGAATCCAGCCGCGCCACCGGTTCACGCTGGGGCGGCGTCCAGGGCTACTGGGCACAGGAAGCCGACACAGTTACCTCCAAGAAGCCCAAGTTCCGCCAGATGGAACTGAAGCTGAGCAAGCTCATGGCGTTGTACTACGCCACCGATGAACTTATTGCGGATGCGTCCGCTTTGGGCGGAATCGCGGAGCAGGCATTCTCCGAGGAACTGAATTTCCTCGTGGAAGACGCCATCATCGAGGGAACCGGCGTAGGCCAGCCGCTCGGCATTCTCAACAGCTCCGCCTTGGTGAGCGTTGCCAAGGAAGCCAGCCAAGTTGCGGCCACGATTGTTTCCGAGAACGTTCTGAAGATGTACGCCCGCCTGCACCCGCGCAGCCGCGCGAATGCTGGATGGTTCGTCAATCAGGACGTGATGCCGCAACTGCCGCAGCTCAACATCAAGATCAAGAACGTCGCCGGGTCTGAGAACGTCGGCGGCATCTCCACCCCCGTCTATCAGTTCCCCAATGGCGATGGCTACGGCACGATCCTCGGCCGTCCTGTCATCCCCGTGGAATACTGCCCGACACTCGGAACCAAGGGCGACGTCATGCTGCTGGACCTCAGCCAGTACCTGATGATCGAAAAGGGCGGTGCGCAAGCGGCGTCCTCTATGCATGTCCGTTTCATCAACGACGAAATGACCTTCCGCATCACGTTGCGCGTTGACGGACAGCCCATCTGGAACCTGCCCCTGACCCCGTTCAAGGGCACGGCAACGCAGTCGCCGTTCGTCTCGCTCGATACCCGCGGTTAAGTCTGAGGCGGCCTCTTCGGGGGCCGCCCACACATTCTGAGATAAGGAGCACACGGACCATGAAGGGAATCAACATTGCAGAGCAGGGCCACATCGTGAACATCCTACCGCCCGTGGACATCACCGGCGGAGCGGACTCCGATGTGTTTTCGATGGGGAACTATGCACACGCCACGATTGTCCTTCAGGTCGGAGTGTCGGCTGCGGCATGGACGGCAACAATCTTGCAGGCGTGCGACGACTTCACGCCTTCCGCCACCGTGGACATCGCTTTCCGTCAGTACGAGGAAGAGACTGCCGCCGGTGACACACTCAGCGCCGCGATTGCCAAGGCCGCAACTGGCGAAGCTGCGCCTTCGGCCAACAATGGCATCTTCTACGTCATGGAGATTGATGCCAGCGAACTGCCGGCGGGATACCCCAACCTGCGGTTGCACATCACCAACGGCACCAATAGCGTGATTGCCTCGGCCATTGCGATTCTTTCCGGCGCGCGTTACGCCGGAGACCAGTCCGCAACGGCCATTGCGTAAACACCTTCCCTGCCGGGAAGCCCCCAGGGCGCAAGTGGCTGTTCGCCACCAACGGTTACTTGCGCCCCCCCCCTCTCTATGAGGAATAAATGTCCAGCCTGACCGTTACCACAGCGCCAACGATTGAGGCAGTAGACCTCGCCGCCGCTAGGTTTCAACTGGCGCTATCGCGCATCGCAGGAAAGCGGTTGACCTTCGCGGAAGTCACTGGGAAGGCAGGAAGTTGTTCCTAATCGTTGGCGCGGGAAGATCGGGAAACGCGGGAAGCGGCGCGCTTAGGACGCGTCCGCTTCTCAGCGTCCAGCTTTGATTTCATTTCGGCGTGGGAGACAGACAGTACCTTCTTCAGTGCACTTTCAAAGTTGGACCATTCTGATTGCTTGCCAGAGGCTTTCCCTTGAGTAGTGGTCACTGTGTCGTCCCTCTAGAAGGGACTATACCAGTGCCACTCCCAAAAATCGACTCTTGCCTAGGAATCGAACAGCTTGACGACATCGCGGACCGCGTTCAAAAGATGCGTGAGCGATGGGATAGCCGTTTGGTTTTCCCTTTGTCCAAACCTTTTGAAAGCTACTTGTCGGGCCAACTTAATTTCTACCTTCTGCTGAAAGAGGGCAGCAAATTGCTCCTCGCTCATCTTAGAGCTGCCGATGACGACGGCAGCGGGAAATTTCATTCCCATGTTGAAGGTTCCCACGACCACAACAATGTTCTGGTGCTTATCAATTCGGTTCAAGTCGTGGACGATGGCAAGCGGCTGATCCGTAGCACGATCCCTAGCGTGGTACGGCTGTACGTCCTTGATGACACGCAACGCATCGCTGTTGGTCGTGATGCCCTTTATCTGTCTGTTGTAAATGGCAATTTCATCTTTCGCCACTGGCTCTTTGACGAATATGGGGAAGGCAATGGCCCGTTCATTGGCCCTCTTGTAGGCGTCATCGGAAAGCATCCACACGATATGGTCGAGCGAGGACCGGAGATGATAAACAACCTCGCCAGCAAGGACGCCAAACCTGGGGGGGATGCCTCGGTTCGCATGCCTTCTGGCCCATTCATCGACTCCCTTCTTCTCCTCTTCGCTGATTCCGCTTGCGGTGTTGTCGGGCAGGAAGGCGGTGATTTCGGTGTGGAGATTGCGGATGTTTTCGTCGGCCCGTTTTAGCTTTTCGTCAACAACCGCTAGTTGGTCGGATTTGAGGATGGGAGCTCGGATGCTTGGTTACGCAAGTATATTAGTGCCCTAAATGTCAGCACTGACCGTTACCACAGCGCCAACGATTGAGGCAGTAGACCTCGCCGCCGCCGCGGAATGGCTGCGCCTCGGTGACATCGAGGATGTGCAGGACATCGAGCCGAATATCGGCGGATTGCTCAAGGCAGCGCGGATCACGGTCGAAAACGTGACCAACCGGACGCTCTGCACCACCGTTCTAAAGCTCACGCTAGATGGCTGGCCGGCATGCGGCGTCATTCGCCTTCCGCGCTCCCCGGTGGCATCGGTTGGATCGGTGAAATACTACGACACCACCGGCACGCAGCAGACACTTTCCTCCAGCGCCTACCAGGCGGACCTGCTCAGCGCGCCCGCGCGCATCGAGCCCGCCTATGGGTACGTCTGGCCATCGCTGTACAGCCGCATGAATGCTGTGGAAGTGAACTACACGGCCGGAGCCACGTCGCCCCTGCTGGTGAGCGACACGATCAAGCTCGCAATCAAGATGCTCGTGGCCCATTGGTACGAGAGCCGAGAACCAATCATCACTGGGACCATCGTGGCAATGGTGCCGTTTCACATTGAACAGTTGCTAGTGAACGAAACAATTCCACATTTCGAGTGGTAGTGAAAGGACTGAATGACCGTTCGTTTATCGCTTGGATGTATGCCTAGGCCGATGTGGTTCCGTGTCCAATTTAACCGCCATAGTGTGAAGTACATCACAATGGCCGATAAGGAGTAAAGTATATGGCTTCGTACTCGAAGATACAAGATTTTGTCGAACAACTTGGCCTTGCCAAGCATCAGCTAAATACCGATACGCTGAAATGCGTGCTGACGCTCGCTGCGCCAGTGGCTACCAATACGATTCTGTCGGACCTCACGCAAATCGCCAATGGCAATGGCTACACGACCGGCGGGGAAGATTCACAGAACACCCTTGCGGAGGCTACCGGCACTGCCACATTAACGGGCACCAAAATTGTGTGGACCTCTTCCGGCGCTGGCATGGCCAGCTTTCGCTATGTGACGCTTTACAACGACACCCAGACATCGCCCGTGGACCCGCTCATCGCCTGGTGGGACTACGGATCGTCGCTGACCCTGCTGGTGGGGGAGACCTTTAGTGTCAAGTTTAATGGCTCCGACACGACTGGAACCATTTTCACACTCGCGTAAGGGGGGAGTATGTCGGCGACAAATCCAAATCTGAATCCTTGCTGCGCAGAACCGAGCAACCTCGTTTCCAAAGACTCCGTAACGGCCACGGGCGCAATGGTCGCGCGCCTGGTCATCAACGGAGAGCCTGTTATTCGGCAGGACATCCATTGCCATGTGTGCAAGGTCTGCGGCCGACGACACTTCGGCTTGGACGTTGATCCCGGCGTCATCGGCCTGACCGGCAAATCCATTGGTGGTTAATCAGATGAAGACGAAACCGATCTGGCTGGCATTGCTGGTCGTCATCCTCTACGGAGCGGTGGTGTATTCACAGCAGCCCGTGACGTTCTCCAGCGGCACGGTGACCACCGTTACCACCGTTACCACGTTGTCCCAGTTGGGTGGCGTTGCCGTCCCGGTGGAAGACGTGGCTGAGACGGCTGGTGGCACCGGACTCTACGCGATGGGCGTCCGCCGGGATGTCGCTGCCGCGAGTACCGCGACGAGCGGCGACAACACGATGCCGTCGTTTGATTCGCTTGGGCAGATGTGGACGCGGCAACTAGACCCATGTAGCGGCATTGCCAAGCTCTACCTCCCAGTTGACATCGTTACGGCCACGACCACCGAAATCACGCCGTCGCTGGCGGGCGCAAGCACGCACTACTACATATGCGCAATCAATCTCGTCACGGCCGGTGCGAACAACGTCGCGCTGGTCGACGACAACACCGACGGCTGCGGTTCTCCGACCGCTGGAGTCATGGGCGGCGTTACGGCAGCGGAAGGCTGGAACTTCGCAGCGAATGGCGGTCTGACGCTTGGAAATGGAGCTGGGTCAGTCGGACGGACTGTTACTTCCAACGCTGTATTGTGCTTGGTTACCAGTGCGGCCGTACAACTCTCGGGCCAAATCGTCGTCGCGGCAGCTCCATAAGGAGGGACACCTATGGCCTGGACAGCAAAGTTCGTTCGTTTCGATCCTGACAGCAACGTGGTGCAGGTGGAGTTTACAGACGGCGTGAAAGTGGTTCCGCGCACCATGACGGTTCCCCCGGGCCTCACTTCACTATCACAGGCTGCTCTATGGCTGAAGGGTCAGGCGCGTTCCATCATCGCAGCGCTGGTGAGCAAGGATACGGTGTCGCAGGCGGTGCCAGATACGGACGTGACGCCAGACCCGGATTCCCCACCCGACTCCGATGCATCGCTAATGGCGCAGTGGACTACGGCGGTCAACGATTTTAGGCAGGCGCAGAAGGGGGTTGCGCTGGGATTGTTTGCGACCAACAACGCTTTCTACACAACCCCGCAGACCAGCATGATGAATATCTGGAACGGGGCGACCACGGCGCAGAAGGTTAAGGGGATGGCGATTCTCTAAGTATGAAAGCACGGTCGCGTACACGGTTAAGAAGTGACTGCTTTGTGCCGGCCGATGACTGGTTGGCAAAAGCGGCGAATCTGGCACAAAGACTACTGAAAAGTGAAGCAACGACTGCTGAGGTCTTACATGACCGGAAACAAGATCGGCGTAGGGCTGTGCTTGCTGCTCGCAGGAAGCGCTATCAGCGCAAGCGCGCAGAGCACGGCCCGCGCAACGTTTGACCCTTCGACTACGCCGAACGTCCAGCAGTATCGGCTAAACCGTGTGCCGGGTGGAGTTGTGGGCACCGCGAGCTCCTCGCCCATCGCAGATACCAGCATACAGCCCGGCGCGACCTATCGCTACACGGTCACGGCAGTAGCCGATGGCGTGGAATCGCTGGCTTCGAATGAGGTAACGGTCACCATTCCCGGGGAACCGCCGCCTCCACCGCCCCCTCCCCCACCGCAGACTGGCGGCTTTGAGGTGGGCGACATCATCAGCACGAAATTCAGCGCGCCGATCCGCTCGGCGGCGACCAATGGCGGATTTGCCACGCAGATTGGCACGGCGCCCGCAGCGGCTCGGGCTGTGGTTGTAGCCGTAAGCACGGCAGCCATTCCCGGTTCGCCGGGAGCGTTCTGGATGCACGTGGACTTCGAGGAAGCGGCCTTGCCTACGGGATTCATCGGCAGCGACAATGCCAACCTGGTGACGGACCCCCCGCCCCCGCCGCCCCCGCCGCCCGACCCTGACCCCGACCCGGCGCGGACCTACACCTTCACGCGGGCGGTGACGGGCACTGTGACCATTCCCGCATCGAGCATCACGCCGCCGCCAGTGTCCTTGGCTGTGAACGTGGGCGGCCAGACGCTCGGCCCTGTATCGGTAGTCGTGCCGGCCGTCAGTGTGCCTTCCCGGACGGAGACGGTGAGCAAGACGCTGAATTGTACGATCACCGTAACCGCGACCGCCATCTCGGAGGCTTGTACCGAGCAATGAAAGGGAATTATATAGATGACTCCCTTGGAGGTGGGGCATGGAAGTTAGGGGCGATATTGAACGCATGAATCTGGCTACCGGAGAACGATTTCAACGTGTTTCCGGTAACGGGGAAACACGCCTTGAGCCTTGCAACCACATTGACCACATCCGGCTAGGGCCGCTACCTTGGCCCACGCCAGCGGAGATGGAGCGTAGAGTTCAAGACTTAGTGGCGGCAGTTGGTAAATCTAAATTGGAGGAACGGAAAATGGTCCGAGCGAAAATGGTTTGCAGCTTCAAGGATGAAAAGAGCAAGAACGTTCATCTGTACCCTGTTTATACGGGTAGCGATGAAAACAAGCAGTTCTTTGCGTCAACCCCGGGCGGCACCGTAAGCCTGAACGTTTTGAATGACGCCGCTTTCACTCAGTTCGAGCAGGGCAAGGAATACTACGTTGATTTCACCCCAGCAGAAGCACAAGGGAGTTAAAGGGATAATTCCCCAATGAAACGCCTGCTACAAATCGCCTTGCTCACCGTGCTGAGCGCCTGTGCTCCGTCCGCATGGGCGCAATGCGCCACCACGGACTACGGCAACGGCGTCACCTGCAAGACGTTCGACATCTCCGGCAATAACAGCACCAACCAGACTTCCGTTACATTCACGCTGAGCACGACTCCATCCGCCGGGGACGCGGTGATCGTCGGCGCGGGATTCTGTCTTGATAGCGGCTGCGGCTCCGGGACCACCATGAGCGCAACCTTTACGAACGGCGCCGGAGATACGGTGCGCACGCCGACCACGAGTTGCCGCACCAACAACGTTGGTTCGCCGGGCTTCGTCTACCGCCAGTGTATTGCCGTCTTCTCGAACGTATCGGCGAACACCAGCTACACCGCAACGATCAGCGGAGCGGGCGGAAACTATCCCCGGTTCTACGGTGCCCTTATGTCGGGGCTCAATACCAGCGCCACTCCGTTCGACACCGATACCGTGTCCTGTGCGACCACGGCGGGCGGCACAACCATGACCTGCAACGTGACGCTCAGCCAGACAGGCATTGTTTTCGGCATCGCCGGCAATTCTGGAGGCGCGGCGTTTACGCCGGGCAACTCGTTCCTCGAAATCGGCGAGAGCTGCACCGAAGGAACCTGCGGCACCGGCAACCAGCAGCAGGCGCGTACCAACACCTCCGGCGCTACTAACTCCACGTGGACGCAAGCGTCTGACACCGCGATCGGCTTGGCCGTCGGCATCAAGTCTGCGGCGGCTACTGCCACGCCACGGCTAACACTAATTGGAGTGGGTGACTAAATGGGCGTTCCCTACCAGAATCCGCCGAGCACAGACCTCACCCTTGGATCGTCAACGGATTTCACAGACCACGCCGAATGGATGGCCGGAGCAGTCACAGCCAGCCAGATTGGCGCGCTTATCCATCACCGCGTGGCCGCCGGATCTGGTGATGCCGTCAGCGTCAAGGGCAGCGCTGGCCAGGTCTACGGATGGGAAATATTCAACCTTGGTACGGTGCCCATCTACGTAAAGCTGTTCAATAAAGCCACCGCTCCCACGCTGGGCAGCGATACTCCCGTGCTGACCATTGCCGTGCAAGCTGGCTTGTCCAATAGCCGCCCGGTTGGCACCGCTGGCCTAAATTTCGGAACCGGAGTCGCCTTCGGCATCGTGACGGGCATTGCAGACAACAATTCCACCGGCGTGACGGCAAGCACCGTGGTCCTCGACCTCTTCTACAAATAATGCCAACAATCTCAGTTCTAGCGCAGACCAAGTTCTGGCGCGAATGGCCACTGAGCGCCGACCCTGGCAGCTATGCACTCACCGGCCTGGCCGCGAGCGTGTTGTCGGGTCGCATGGTCACCGCTTCGCCCGGAGCGTATTCCCTTATCGGCGCCGATGCCGGCCTGTTTCGCGGCTTCTTCCTGTCCGTGGACTCTGGAACCTATGCGCTCACCGGGGCCACGGCAGACCTTCTCGCGGGACGCATGATTGAGGCCACCGCTGGAGGTTACACCCTCACCGGTACAGCCGCCTCGTTGCTGACCGAGCGCTTCCTGACAGCCTCCCCCGGCAGCTATTCCATCACGGGTGCAGATGCTCTGACTGTAGCCGGGCGCGTCCTGTCCGGCGATCCCGGTGCCTACCTGCTGACCGGTGCAAATGCGTCCCTGCTGGCCGAGCGCATGATTACCGCAGCGCCCGGCTCCTACGTTCTGACTGGCGCCGCTGCCACGCTGCTTGTGGAACGCATGTTGTCGGCCGGGGCAGGCGAATACCTCATCACTCCCGGCGACACGCTGCTGGTCTACACGCCAACTGGCAACTTTGTCCTGGTAGCCGACGCTGGAGCCTATATCCTTACCGGGGCCACGGCAGACCTTCTGGCAGGACGCGTGGTATCGGCCGACGCTGGCAGTTACACGATCACGGGCATAGATGCGGCGATGCTGCGCGGTTTCAATCTCACGCTGGACGCTGGAACATACGCGATTACGGGCAGCGTGGCATCACTCCTGGCCGACCGCATCCTGAGCGGCAACGCTGGCGTATACGACGTGACCGGCTTTGCGGCAACCGTGCTGGCCCAGCGTGCAATCACCGGCGAACCGGGAACCTATACCCTCACCGGTTCTGACGCCTCGATACTGGCCGACCGAACGCTGACGCTGGACCCCGCGAATTACACGCTGACCGGTTCTGCCGCTTCCACCGTGGCAGGCAGGCAAATTACGGCATCGTCCGGGTCATACGCGGTGACTGGCTCAGATGCCTCCACGCTCGCGGGCCGGGTGCTCACCGCTGAACCGGGAAGCTACGCGCTGACCGGTTTTGCCGCGACATTCGTTGCTGGCGCCGAAGTCATCATCCAGATTCTATCCGTGGCCGTGCAGACGATCATGCTTATGACGGCCAGCGTGGCATCGCTGATTTGGCGGCCGGGCGTTGCCGCCACAACCGACCGTGCCGTGATTAGCGAAGTGACCGTGCGACCGGTTATCAGGACAACGGTTAGGGTGAGACCGCAATGAGCACGCACCAACTATTCAAGCGGAATGACCAGGACATTGACGTAGTGCTGGTGAATAGCCGCGATAATTCCTTCATCAACAACGCCACGGTGTACGTGACCATTCTCAGTCCCACGGGAACCATTCCCACGGGCGGTGGACCGCTAACCGCCTCTTACTCTGGCCTATCGGACGGCCTGTACCGTGCCGCGGTGACAGAGGCATTCGACCCTGACCCTGGACCCGGCTACCAGATCAAGATCATCGCCACCACCGCCGCTGGAATCAACGGCGAAGGATACCGCCCCGCCTATGTGTCGGAAGGCGTGGCAGCCGGTAGCTAATGCAAGCAGGGAAGCTCCGTCACCAGATAACGTTCGAGGAACTGACTGGCGCACTTGATACCTTTGGCGCGGAGACGGACACATGGGAAGGAGTCAGAACCGTGTGGGCATCGGTCGAGCCGCAGGTCAATCAGGGTAAGGAATCGTTTACCACGATGGACCAGCTCCAGGCACTCGACATCTCGCGCATCACCGTGCGCCGGCAAAGCGTGCACGGCGTGACCGCCAAGATGAGGGTCAAGATGTACGACATCTTTCAGGCAACGGATCGCTATTTCGACATATTGGGCATACAGAACGTGGGCGAGCGCGGACGCGAGGCGACGTTGACGGTCAAGGAGCGGAAGTAGTGGCCTTCTCCATCCCCAACTTCTCCAGCCTTGCCCGTCAGGCGGGCATCTCGCGCTCATCGCAGCGGGCGCTCACGGGTTTCCACAACGCCGGTGACTGGACCACGGTGGAAGTACAGGGACTCAAGGAACTGGAAGCGGCACTGAACGAGTTGCCAGAAAAGACGGCCAGAAAAGTCCTTACATCCGCCGTGCGCGATGGGGCTGAACTGATACGCGCGCAGGCGGCGCTAAGGGCGCCACACGACCCGAGCGTAACGTTCGGCAAGCCATCATGGCGCAAGATGTTTCTCAAGGACGGCATCAAGAAGTCCATCTCCATTAAATCGCTGGGCGTGGCGGGAGCTATCGTCAGGGCCAAGATCGGACTCGACAAGAAGCACGCATTCTTTGGGCGCTACATCGAGAAAGGCTGGGTTCCGGCCGGCAGAATGCACATCGCCCCGCGTGCAACCAAGCACCTGCGCAAGATTACCGGCGACCTGTCGGCCATTGCGATGACGCGGCGCAACAGCCGGGCCAAGGATGCCGTTGCGACTACCACGAAAGTGAAGGCCCAACCGTTCATGCGCCCCGCGTTTGAGGCCATGAAGATGAAGGCTCTGGAACTCGTCAAGACTCGCCTGCGCGCTGGTATTGACCGCATCGCCAGGGAATCCTTCCGCAAAGCGACATGATTCAGCAGGACTTGGTTACATGGGTACAGGCGAACGCTTCGATTAGCGCCGTGATCGGCACGCGCTTCTACCCAGGAATACTCCCGCAAAATGCCACCTTGGAAGCGATTGTTTACAGCTCGTCCTCGCAGATTCCGGCCGTCACCATGCAGGAAGTGGGTGGCTACAACGAGGCGGTATTCACGCTGTCTTCGATGGCCGAAAGCTACGGCGAGGCCAAGCAACTGGCCAAGATCGTTCGCGCGCAACTGCACGGCTACCAGGGAACGATGGGCAGCACGACCATTCACGCCGCATTCCAGATCAGCGAAGACGATGGGTACGACCCGGAAACGTTGTGTTTCCGCGTGGATCAGGAATACGGCTTTCACTTCGCCGAGAGTTAGGAGATAGCCAATGGCAGCATCTTCTGTAAGGCCGGGGTACGGGGCAGTGCTAGGGCGGCAGGACAGCAACCTGACCACCATTGCCGCGTCTACAACGGGAAGCTCTACCCCACAATCTCGCACCCCGGCTTTGATGACCAGCATCACGCAGGGAACGGTCCTGTGCATTGACACGGCCAGCACCACAGTCAAGGAAGTTACCAAGGTAAACAGCGTAACAGGCAGCACCTTCACGAGCATAATTGAAAACAATCATTCAGGCGGAATTTCGGTTGCGCTTCAGGTAAGTGTGGCCGAATTGGTCGCCATCAACGGCTTCAGATTGCGGGCGGACCTCGCGGATGCCACGCATCTGAACTCCGACGATCAGTACCGGCAGTTCATTCAAACGATGCTCTGGGCTGAAGTTGACGTGGAAGGTAACTACACCGACGACGCTTCGCAGGTGCAGATTGTTACGGACGCGCAGGCTGGCACGCTGCGAACGTGGTCTATCGCGCTTGGCGGAACTCCCGGCGCGGCCAGCGGCAACCAGTGCGTCTGGTGGGCTAACGCTTACGTGGAAGACCTCGTTACGGTGGCATCTGTAGCGGACATTATTCGCTTCACGGCAAAACTGAAGATTTCTGGAAAGGCTTACCTGCACTACTAGCACGCAAACCCAAATCAGATTCGGCAATGAAACGCCCTGCGGTTAGGGGCGTTTTGTTTTGCCCAGGAGGAAAGAGATGGCTGCATCGGCTGCAAAACCAGGATATGGATTAACGGCTACGTGGGGCGGCACGGCCACGGAAGAGATCATTTCCATCAACGGCGTCGGTGTTGGGCAGATGGAGCCAGCAGAAGCGACCTTCATGGGCTCAGACGACCGATACAAGGAATTCATCTTCGGGTTGCTCAACGGCCCCGAAATCACCATCCAGATGAACTATCGCCCCAAGGCTACCGGGCAGCAGTTACTAACCACGGACGCGCAAGCTGGCACAGCCAAGTCACTGGTCGTAACCCTGCCCGGTTCGCTTGGCGTGTGGACGCAGACCTGCCTACTCACTTCGTGGGCGTCAGATGGCATCACGCCTGGCGAGCGGATGACCGGGACTGCGACGTTCAAAAACTCCACCGGCAAGCCCGTCCTGAGCTAATGCCTGTCGCGGTTAGGCGCTTCTGCGGTCAACCAGGTTGCCGGGAACTGGTTGACCGTGGACGTTGCGAGAAGCATCGTCTGGCCGCCCATGCAGCCGACCGGCAGTACCGCGGCAAGACGGCGGAACGGGGATACGGCGGACGGCATGTGAAATGGCGCAGGCTGGTACTGGCCCGCGATCCGCTATGCGTGAACCCCTACAAGATTCCCAATCACTACGTGCCATCCACGGTTGCGGATCATATCGTGCCGCTCAACCCGGACGGCTCGGGCGATTGGTCGCTGGAGAACGGGCAAGGTCTTTGCGCGGTTCCTTGCCACGCTCGAAAGACGCGCGATGACCGGACCCATGGCGCTTGCGGCCCTGGAAGGAGAGCGAATGGAACAGAGCATTAAAGTCGTCCCGGTAATGCTGGGCGGCCAGGAACGACACCTCAAGTTTGACGTGAATGCGCTTATCTCGTTGGGCGATGAACTGAATCTCAACTTTCTGACCAAGGACGCATGGGATTCGCTGACGAAGCCGGACTTCCGGCAGGTCCGCGCCATCGTCTGGGCGGGTCTGCTGCACGAGGCGCCGGAACTCACCGTCAGGGAAGTCGGCTCGATGATGGACCCGCAGAACCTGCAACCCGTCATTGACGCCTATCAGCAAGCCTTTGCCGCATCGGAAGAGACGCCCCCAAAAGCTCTGGCGGCAGCGGACTAAGACCCAGCCTCAAGTTTCTGGCGCATTGCCGCGTGCGCTACGGCCTGAGCAGGGAAGAGGTCGGCAGCCTGTCGCTGGGCGAATGGTCGGCTCTGGAAGAGGCATACAGCGAACGTGAGCACCGCGAAGACTACCGCATCGCAACGATGATCTGCCACATGTACGCCACGCAAGGTGCAAAGAAGATTCCCCAACCCCACGAAGTCATGCCATGGCTCAAGAAACCCAAGACTCCCAACGCCGCGCCCATCAGCAGGGAAATGCTTGAAGTGATGACGATGGCCCTCGGCGGGGAAGTGAAGGTAGGGAACTAATGGCCACAGTCGGCGAACTGATTATCAACCTCAAGGCCGGCACGGCGTCGTTCGCCTCGGACCTGAAGCGCGCCTCGAATCTTTCCTTCGACACGGCCAGGCAGGTCGAGCGGTCATTCAAGATCATCGGCGCCGCCGCGGCGGGCATGATTGCCAGCGCCGCTGGAGCCGCTGCCGTGATGGCCATGCGGGCAATCGATACCGCCGACAAGATGGGAAAGATGGCACAGGCCGCCGGAACCTCTGTTGAGAATTTCTCCGCGCTGTCATACGCCGCAAAGCTCTCCGATGTAGATACCGGCTCTCTTTCAACCGGCATGGTGAACCTCGCCAAAAACCTGTCTAAGGCCAACCAGGCCACGCAAGAGGGCCGCGCGGCACATTCCGCTCTGGGCACCCTGTTCCGTGGCAATGTGCCAGTGTTCAAGGACACCAACGACGCCTTTGTTGAAATATCCAAGAGGCTCGGTGAGCTGCCGATTGGCTTGGAACGTACAAACCTCTCTGCCCAAATATTCGGCAAGGGCGTTGGGGCGGCACTGATTCCCATGCAGGAAGGTCTCGCCGGTGCCGTAGAAGAGGCCAAGAAGCTGGGAGTGGTTATTACTGGCCAAGTCGCCAAGGGTGCCGAGCGGTTCCAGGACAACATCACCCGGCTGCGGGCTGTGTTGGATGGTTTAGTCATCAAGACACTCCCTGCCCTGATCCCACAGTTAGAAGCGGCCTCTAACTCCATGCTGTCCTTCGCCAATAATGCCGGGAACATGAAGTCTGCAACGGAACACCTTATCAACCTGGCCGGTGCAGCGCTGGTGATCTTCCAGTCATTGCGTGGAGCAATCGAAGTCATTGCGGCGGACGTGGAGTGGCTAGGAAAGAGTCTGGCAAGAACTGCAAAGTTCATTGCAGATATAGCAAAGACACCCTTTAACAATTCAAGGGCCAGTTCGGTGTTGCGTGACTACAACGCCGAGATGGACCAGATTCGTTGGGACCGGCAGCAGACGTTCGTAGAGGCGCTGGCGCGCATTCAGTCTGCCGCAGAGGGAACCAAGCTCGCCGTAGACGCGCTGAATCTTGGCGAAGCCTTCGGGCCAGCGTTGCCTGCGGGCCTAAACTCCACCGTTCAAGCGGCCGCTGCGGTAACCGGAGAGGGCAAGAAGGCGATAGCGGCACTGCAACTACAGATCGACCTGTACGGCCTATCCGTTCGTCAGGCTGCCATCCTCAAGGCTGAACGCGAGGGACACACCAAGGCAGAAGCGGCCATCGAGGGACACCTCGCCAATCAACTGGACCTCATGAATAAAGCCGCCTCCGCCATGCCCAGGGGCCGCGGCGGATTCACCGGCATCATGCCGGATGTGCAGGCACCGGAGTTTGCATTTGTCGCGCCCGAAATTGACATAAAGGCGCTGGGACTGGAACTAGACAAGCTCCCGCCGAAGTTTCAGGCGCTGCGACCGATTGCCATCCAGGTCCGCGAAGACATGGCGCAGATGTTTACCAGGGCCATCACGCGGGCCGAAGGTTTCCGCGATGCGCTGGGGAACATCCTGCAAACCATGTCGGAGATGATCCTGCAACTCGGGGCCATGCAGCCGTTGATGAATGCGCTGTTTGGCAACCAGCAATCCGGCTCCGGCATCGGCGGGATACTCGGAAAGATCGGCGGCGCTATCGCCGGGGCGTTCGCCGGTCCGGCAGCAGCGGCGTCTGGCGTGGGCAGTATTAGCATGAGCGGTGGCCCGCTCTGGCCTGGATTCGCCGATGGCGGTCACATCACTGGTCCCTCGTGGGTAGGCGAGCGCGGGAAAGAGCTGTTCGTGCCCGACTCTGCCGGGACCATCGTTTCCAACAATAAGCTGGGCGGCAGCATCACCGTCGCCCCTGTCTACAACATCAACGCGGCGCCGGGCACGGACATGGCTGGCCTCAGCCGCGTGCTCAAGCAGTCTGAAGATCGCACGGTAGCCAGAACACTTGCCATCATTGGTCAGAACGGAAGGCGCAGAGCTTAGCGAATGGCCATCTCCTTCCCGACAAACTTCCCGACAGTCACCGGGAACGGAGCGGCCGCCATCAATGGCGCACGCATCACGATGGAAGCATGGAACGTAGTCGCCGGTTCCATCTCCCCGTACACCCTACAGGAACAAACCTATTTGTTCCAGGGCTCGATGTGGAAGCTGTCCGTCAGTCTGCCGCTGATGACTCGCGCGCAAGCCGCTCCCTTCCAGGCGTGGCTTGTCGGCCAAAGCGGCAAGTATGGAACATTCCTATATGGACCGCCTGACAACACCGGCCTTCTTGGGAGCGCATCCGGCTCGGTCACGGTCAATGGCGCATCGCAGGTTGGCCGGTCTCTGATCGTTGCCAGTCTTAGCGGAACGCTCAAGGCGGGTGATTACTTCTCCGTGGGCACGGGCGCGAATGCTCGCTTGTACATGAACCTCGTGGACAAGACCGGCGCGGGCACGCTGGACATCTTCCCGGCACTGGACATTTCGCCATCGAATGGCGCAGCGGTCACGATGGGCGCCACCGCCAAGGGCTGCTTCAGGCTGGCCGCAAACTCCGTGCAATGGGATGTATCCGAAGGCTATCTCTACTCCCTTTCCTTCGAGGCTTACTCAGCAATCTAAGTGTCACGCAATCTGCACGCCAACACCGTGACCGAAATCACGGCGGCAGGGCTGCGTCCAGTCCTCTTCGTTCAGCTCTACTTTCCCTCCGGCTGGCTCTACCTGTGGAGCGGCTACGGCTCGAAGTCATGGAACGGCCAGACATGGACCGGCACCGGCAACCTGGGGAAGGTCTCGCCACTCACCGAGAATGCCGATACGGTAGCCGAGGGCGTACAGCTTTCACTCTCCGGTATCCCTGCGAGCCTGGTTACATCGGCGCTCAGCGAAGTCAGACAGGGCTCACCGGCCTACATCTACCAAGGATTCCTTACCTCAGCGGAAGCGGTGGTTGCCGATCCGTTCCTGTCGTTCTCGGGGCGCATGGACAGTTGCTCCATTGCCGAGGGCGCCGACACCGTAACCATCACCATCAACGTCGAGAGCCGCTTGCTGAATATGAAGCGTTCGCGCGAGCGGCGATTCACGCACGATGATCAGCAGATTGAATTCCCCGGCGATCTGGGATTTGAGTTTGTGGCTGCGTTGCAGGAAATGTCGCTGGTGTGGGGCGGAAACCAGGTACCCATCTCCAGCAACCCCGTGGGCGGTGGTGGCGCGCAGCCAGTGCCCGGCAATTTCCAGGGCAATAGTGGCGAGTGGTACGACGCCGAGGAAGACATTCCGGCATGGGACCAGCCATGAAACGCTTCGACACATGGCCGACGCAGCTTGAGCGGTTCATCGAACTGCGCCGGGAAACGCCTTTCGTTTGGGGAAGAAATGATTGCACCAGCTTCGCCTGCGATGCCGTCCTGGCCATGACGGGAGTGGATCTGGCCGCAGACTTCAGGGAGACATACCACGATGTTAAAGGCGCTTTGCGACTACTTGGCGATGGGGACGTGGGCGACCTGGCATCTCGTATCGCGCTGGTGAATGACATCAAGGAAGTGCCGGTAGCCTACGCGCGCAGGGGCGATGTGGTGCTCATCAATCAGCCGGAGCTTCCGGCGTTGGGCATCGTGAGCCTGTCGGGCGAAGACATCTGGGCACCGGGCGAGAAGCAAATCGAGAAGCTGCCGCTGTCACTGGCGGTCAGGGCGTGGAGGATTTAATGCCTCCCGAACGTCAAGACAACGCCAGCCTGAAAACGGAAGTTGTTCTGCCTGTCGGCTCCGAGGCCGGAGTACAGGTCGGTCATCACGTAGTCAAACTGAGCAACGCGGATCGAGACGACATTGCTTGCCTTCACATCCACGCCACCACCAATGGCAAGAGCGAAGCTGTTGTCGGTCACATTCACACCGGACAGGCCGACGCTGGCATGGGACACGCCGTACAGATTGTGGACGAAGCCTGTCACGGACGATCCACGGAAGGCGAATCTCGGGCCAGCCATGAACGAGAGTTGGTTGCAGTCAAGGCCACTACCGCCGCAATCGCTGCCCCAGTGACTGCCGATCTCCCCTTCAATCCCAATCACGCGGTTGATGTTTCCAGTAACCGATGTGCCGAAACCGTTCAGGCCGATGCGTTCGGAGCTTCCGAGGGAACCGCCGTCAAAACTGAGGTACGAGTACCCGCCGAATATCTCGGCGGCGGGCGTGTCTTGCGCTTGCATGGCAGGGGTACACAGAAACAGAGCAAGGACCAAGGCTGGGACAATTCGCATATTTCCTCCGTAGTTGTTGAGTTTCTACTGTGCTGCAACGACGGCAAGTGGGAGACCGTTTACTTCTCCAAGCTTTCCGTCAATAAGCTTTTGAAGTCTTTCTGTCGCCACGCGCAATCCGTGTTCACCACTGAGACCGCCACCGCTTTCAGCAACGCTTGTCCACAGTGGCTGGTCGCCATCGCCGTAAGCTTCCACGGTCACCTTTACCCACTTCATAACCGGTCGGTCAACGATCAGGCGAAGATGGTATTGGGCGGGAGACTTGCCAGAGGCAACCGCTACTCCCTTTGCTTTCAGGTGGTTTGTAACAGCATCCACGAGAGCATAAGCAACGTCGGCACTACTGCGCTTGGTGTGGGATTCGGTTCTTTCCATATCGACAAATACGGAGCGAGAGACAGTTTCTGCTGCTAAGGGCGAGTCTTTAGTGGTTGGTGCTACAGCCGTTGGAACCGGCTTTGCCGCATCGGTTTCAGGCCGTGGGTTTCGTCGCCATTCGGACTTTATCGCAGTGCAGGCGTCCTTCGCAGCATTGCCCAACACGGCGGTCGAGCCAGCGTAAATGAGGTCACCATCCCAGTCGTACACGGCTACCTTGTTGTCCTTGCGGGCGTACCCCTTTCCGCCTTCATGCTCTAGAACAACAACAAAGTCCGCCATGTCGGATCGGTTGTTGATGCGAATGGTAGGGCAGCGCTGGCTGAACGTTTTGGCTATCTCCGCGGATTGTGGCCTTGCGCCACCAGCGCGGCCAGCAACCTCCCACGACACGCTATCGGTAAGAAAGATGCGCGGCGAGCGGTCCTGCGACAAGGCAGGCATGGAACAAAGCAGGAGACCGAGGGCAGTAAGCACAGGTCTGAGCATGGGTAGAGCCTCCGTGTATCCGCACTTTATCACCAACGTAGCTAATGTCTAGACGAAGCGAAAGCGAAACAACGTGCCGCCGGTAATAGGCTTTCTAGGGCTGGCCTTCGGTGTTGGCACCGCCAGTGCAGCAACCGTAGCGCTATCCACCTTCATCGTCTCTACCGCCGCATCCATCGCCATCGGCCAAGTTGCCCGCCTGTTCCGCAAGAAGCCCGGCGCATCCGGCATCGCTGCCCAAGGTGGCACCGCTGGCCGTCAGGTTACATCCCGCCAGTCTGCCGCCGCGCGCCGCGTCCTGTTCGGCAAGCATAGCCGCCTCGGCGGCGTCATCACGTTTCTGGCCACCAGCGGGGCCAACAATCAATACATCCACCTAGCCATCACGCTCACCGGCCACCAGGTCAACTCCGTCAAGAAGATGTTCTTTGACGGCGTGGAAGTCACGCTGGACGGCAGCGACGGCGATCTCAGCCGCTCGGGCACCGGCTCATGGCTGAACTACGTGTACATGAATGCCAACCTAGGTACGCGTGACCAGGCAGCATTCAGCAACTTGGTCTCCGAGGGTATCGGCTGGACCACGGCCCACCGCCAGCGGGGATGCGCGGGCGTATACGTCAAATTGCTCTATGGCCAGAATCAATTCCCCAACGGCCTGCCCAATATCACCTTCGAGGTAGAGGGCGCGCTCTGTTACGACCCGCGCAGTGGAACCACCGCTTACACCGCGAATACCGCTCTGTGCGTGTCCGAGTACCTGACCAACGCCACATGGGGCGCTGGCTTCCAGACACGCGGCCTGATTACCGGCGGCATGATTGCCAACTCGGGCATGGGCGGATTCAGCGCCGCTGCCTGCGTGGATGATTCCGTCACGGTGGATTGCTGGAACACCGATGCGGCCAGCTCGGGCGCCACGGTCACCGTAGACCACGGCTCCGGCGTGACGCCCGAGTATCGTCGGCTAAGACTTTATCTGGATGCGGCAGGCTGCACGGCCAACTACACGATCGAGCGATCGGACAACGGCTCCACATGGTCCACGGCAGCAAGCGGCTGCATCCCCGATCTCATCGGCTGGAATGAATGGTATCTGAATCCCAACGGCGGGCACCGCTACTGGCGGCTGCGCCTGACCAACACCCCTGGTGCCGGGGCGGATGTACGCGAGATGCAGTTCTGGTCCAGCGATGTTGACTCCACGATTCTGAGCACGGCTGCGAATGAATGCGATGAAGACGTAACGCTCAAGGCGGGAGGCACCGAAGACCGCTACACCTGCAATGGAACCTTCGACACATCCGAAACGCCCAGCGATGTACTGCCGCGGCTCAACTCCGCGATGGCTGGGCACTGCGTCTACTCGGCAGGGAAGTGGGGCGTCTATCCCGGCGCGTGGCGTTCATCCAGTCTGACGCTCACAGACTCCGACTTGCGTAGCCCGCTGAATGTGCAGACGCGCAGCTCCCAGTCCGACCTGTTCAATGGCGTGAAGGGCATCTTCGTATCGCCCACCAATAACTGGCAACTGTCCGACTTCCCGCCCTACGTAAGCGCCACCTACCGCGCCGAGGACCAGAACGAGCCGCTATGGCTCGATGTCGAGTACCCATTCACCACGTCTGGCGCAACCGTGCAGCGCATCTCGAAAATCCTGCTGGAGCGCCGCCGCCGGCAGATCACCTTCACCGGCATGTTCAAGCTGAACGCCTACCAAGTGCAGCCGATGAATGTCATCAGCTTCACCCATTCGCGCTTCGGCTGGTCGGCTAAGACGTTCGTGGTCACAGCCTGCTCGCTGGTCTATGGCGATGATGGAGATGTCGGTGTGAATCTCGCCTTGCAGGAAGAGGACTCCACCGCCTACGACTGGACCGCCGCGACGGATGAAGGAACGCTGAACACCGTACCAACGCCCGACTTGCCGACCACGGCCTGCACTCCGCCCAGCGGATTGACGCTGACCGCCACAGAGGTTGTGCGTGCGGTGGATGGGGTTCGCACCGTAGGGATTCGCGTTGACTGGACAGCGCCGGCGGACATTTACGTAACGTCCGGCGGCCACATCGTCGTGCAGTATAAGCGCAATGCCGACTCGGACTGGATAACCAACAGCCGAGTATCCGGCGACCTGGAGAGGGACAATATCTATCCGGTAGCCGATGGCACGCAATACAACGTGCGCATCTGGGCCGAGAACATCTACGGCGTGAAGAGTTCCACCTTGAGCGACAACATCACGCCCACGGCCAGCGGGGTAACGCTGGAGCTTATTTCCGATGGCGGCGGCTACGTAAAAGGAACGCAACACACTGGGTCCGCCATTGTGGTGGACAACGCCAACTTCGAGGCTTCCAGCACCGCGGTGGACATCAACATCACCAACATCCCAGGCTGGTCGTATCTGGGCGCAGACAGCATCGTTGACATCATCGTCAGCTATAACACCACGACCCAACAGTCCGGCACGCGCAGCATCCGTATTCAAAATACGCTGGCCAACAGCGGGCTGGTATCGAAACGCACCTACAAGTGCGTGCCCGGAGAGATATACAAAGTCTCCGGCTATGCCAAGGTTGCTGCCGGAAGCACCGCCAGAATCTGGGTTCAGTATTTCGACGGTAGCGGCACGCCAGTCGGGTCGGCCGAGATTGAAACCACCAGTACCAGTTGGACCCCGATCTCCAAGGTGCTGACTGTGCCCACCGGCAGCGTGGCGTTCTGGATACGGCTGACGCCTTCCAATGCCAGCGGAGACGTGCATTTCGACAATATCGGCTGCACGCGCCTGACGGATGCGGTGGACGAAATCGCCGGCAAGACAACCGAGCTGGTCCGCAACCCGAATGTCGAAAGCGGCGACCGCGACTGGTCCAAGGGCACCGGATGGACCATCGAGGCCAGCAACCCGTATGACGGAACCTATGCGGGAAAATACACGGGCGCTGCCGATGCGGCCCTGACCAACGACGTTTACATCCCCATTCAGCCGGGGCAGAAGCTGTACACCTGCTGCATGATTAAGAAGGCCTCGGGCACCGCGACACCCTGCGTAGCCATCGAGTGGTACGACAGCTCCAAATCGAGCCTGTCCTCCAGTCTGGGCAGCACCGTCACGGCAAGCACATTCACAGCATCGGAGGTGATTGCCACAGCCCCGGCGAGCGCGTTCTTCGCCAGGGTGAAAGTGCAGAGCCGGGCCACGGTGAGCGCTGTCATCTATGTGGACCAGTTCGACGTGACGCGACTGAGTGCGCAGGTCGCTATCGCAGGGTCGGCGACTCTGAAAACGGGAACTGGGGCAGGCGACTATACCAACGCTACCGGAAGTCCTGCGGCGATTGATACCACCAACCTTTCGTTAACCACAACCGTGCCGGTTGGATGGAAACTGATTATTCACGGCAACGCAGTAATGACCCACTCGGTCAGCGGAAACGGCGTCGGGCTGGCAGTGTACGAAGACAGCACTGAACGAGATAATAAGCTATCCAGCATTGTTACTGCCGGGCAATGGGAAGCGCTCGCCGTGGAATACATGCACGACGGAGACGGAAGTTCCCATACCTGGCGCCTGTACTCAACGGGAGCCGCTACGGTAACCATCAGCAATTCCTCCGCGGGCAGCGCTCCGAAGATGACATTCCTGATGGTGCAGAACGCATAGAGTGAATCCAGCCATCTGCGCGTTAACTTTGGTGCTGGCATGCGGCTCCAAGCCCGCCGTGTCTCTGAATGTCATCCATGCGGCGGCATCGTTTGCCGACACATTCACGACCCAGCGCGGCTTCGATGTCTGCCGCGTGTATGCCGGATGCATTCCAAGGCGACTGGAAGCCAACCCACTGACCCGACCGTTTCAGTCAAACGGACGCGCCATTGCCTACACGTCAACCGCGATGGGAGTGCAGGGCTTGTCCTACCTGGCCCAGCGCATGCGCACCTCGAATAACCGCGTGCTCAAGCGCATCTGGTGGCTGCCACAAGCGGCACTGTCTGGCACCTCGGGCTACCTGGCTTACCGGAATACGACACGATCCAACGCCGCCTTGCGCATGTGCGGCATGGGCTGTGTGAACGCTTTACGTTAAACGAGCAAACCCCTGGCCACACGCTCAACGAAGCTACCGCCGACTGGTCATGCAAGCCACCAGCAGAGAAGAAGTAACCGCAAAGGAGACGCGATGCCTGAAGCGATACAGCTGCACTGGATCACCGACGGACTGGCGTACTGGATTCTGTTCTGGACGCTGGTGAATGCTTTGCTACCGCCGAGGGAAACATTCGCCGCCGCCTCTGACTCTTTCAAGGCGCGCTACGAAACCGTACTGCGGCTGGTAGCCCACTACGGGGCACTGGACATTCGGCAAAAGATCGTGAACCTGTACCCATCCGTCAAGAAACCCGATCCACCGCAGGCCAACTAGGAGCCGTCCAGCCATGAGCGACCGCACGATCATGCTCATTATGATGATTTCGGGGCTGGTGACACCGGCCATCGTACTCATTGCAGCACTGAAGATGTGGTACGTCCTCGGGGAATATCGCCCGCATGCTCACACGGAGCGGGGCGACGGGGAGAGTCTCACTAAGGACGGCATCGCTTATCCCCGTAGCATGAAGAATGGCGACTAAGTGAAAACGCCGGAGCTGATTCTGCTCGCACGGGCGGCGGCCGCGCGCTACGGCCTGCGCGGGGAACTGGTGCTCGCCGTTATCGAGCAAGAGTCAAATTTTAACGAATTTGCCGTAAGGTACGAGCCCGCTTTCATGTCCCGCTACGTCTCCCCGCTATTTCTCAAGGGCGGCATGACGCCGACTGAAGCCTACACCCGCGCGATGTCCTGGGGCCTCATGCAGGTGATGGGACAGGTCGCCCGCGAATTGGGCTTCCGTGGCCATTTCCTCTCTGAACTGTGCGCGCCGATGAACTCGATCGAGTACGGCTGCATGAAACTGGCCGCGGGGATGAAGCGTCACGACGGCGATGAAACCAAGGCGCTGCTCGCTTACAACGGCGGCGGTCGGGCAGAGTACGCGACAGAAGTGCTGGCACGAGTTAACTCATACAAGGAGACGACATGAGCAATCCAATCTGGGACGGTTTGAAGTGGATTGGCAAGAACGTTTTGAGCGGCAAAATGGTGACGGCCTTCCTGCCGGTACTGCGCGGCCTGGCTGGCGCGACGGCTACGACGTTGGACGACAGGGCCCTGGACATCTATGAGGGCCTGGGCAACACGGTCAAGATGATGGAAGCTACCATCCCGGCCGCCATGAAAGAAGCCACCGGACCCGACAAGGCCAAGGCTGCAATGGTCGTGGTGGTGCCGATGATCCGGCTAGTGGAAACCGCCAAGGGCAACGAAATAGCGGACGAGGCTGAGTTCCTGGGCGCCTGCCTGGACTACATCAACGCCACGGTCCGCCTGCAAAAGAGCCTCAAGACCAAGAACTAAGCTAGTCGCCTGTACCGGATGGGGTTTTCCACAAAGACAAATATTCCCACACTTTCACCTTGACAGGTTTTAGCCACTAGGCGTAACGTGCGCTCAGCCAGTAACAACGCCCCGTAATGTATATGGGGATTCGGCAAGGTTCTGTAACATAAGACCGCCGAAGCGTAGTGCTGGCAGGAGTTGGTCAGCATGGCGCTTCGCTCACCTCGCAAGTCTCCAGGAACGCACGGATTCGCTGCGCTTCAGCGCAGGACACTCTCCGCCGCAGAACTTCAGCAGTTCCATACCTTCTATCTGGAAAGGGATTGCTCCCATCGTGAAATTGCTTCGCTAATCGGCGGCGTCAGCGGAGAAACGGTGCGGCGCGCGATGGCTGGCACCCGGCTGGACGCACGGACCGTTCATAAAATCGAGCGTTTCCTGAAGGGGTGCGGGGTTGCGGCGTAACTTCTCATCTTCGATCAGGATACGTGCGACCGTAGCGCCGGCGCATTCGTCCGCCAGTTCGTACAGAAGCGCGTTAACCCTCTTCACGATCAATGCCGCGTGGTTCAGCCGCGACAATTCAAAATCCTCCAACGATTCTTTGCTTGCCGACCGTAGAAACTCCACCGGGATACCGCGGGCTGGGTTGGGCATCGACTTCCTCCGTTTGGTGTGTGCTCATGGGCATTGAAAAGACCGCCAGTATGACCAGGCTTTCGCCGGAAAGCGCGGCGCACGTCGATTCCATCCGGCAGACCGCTTGGCCGATGCTTTCCGTCTCGCAGTCCATTGACCTGATCGTTGCCGAGCATCGCTTGCTGAGCACGTCGTGGATTGTTTACCGGATGCTGCTGGCGAAGCAACTGTTAGACCGTAATCGTTGTAACGGGGAGAAAGCGTCGTGAGGCCGCAGGCGTTTGGCGCGGTGGCGCTGCTGGCGGGGTGGCGACCATGAAGAGAAGCATCTACGAACCAATCGACAGCAAGGCTGCCCGTAAATGCGATTCCTTCATGTGCGTTACGACTTCCTTGATCGGCGGAATTGCCTTTGGCATCTGGCAACATTCGTGGACTGCTGGCGTATTTGCTTTGTTCCTGCTGGCCGCATTGACAAACATTGGCTGGGTAATCGAGTGGGGCAATCAGACAGAGAAGGGCGACCCGGAATGAAACCATCTGAACCAATCCTGATTGACATTACCCAGCCGGAAGAGCTGGGGGACTCGCTGGTGCGCTGCGTGGTCGAGGCTGTGCTGTTCGTGGCGCTGGTCGTAGAAGTCTGGGTGATCGCTGTCGGACTGTTCGGAGCGTGATGCCACAAGGGGACTTGAAATGAAAAGAAAAGAGCGGTTTCCCAAGTACGTATTTGCGAACTGGTTTAAGGACAACGATGGGAGCAAGTCTGTGAACGCTTTCGAGAACCAGGTAGATGCCGTTGATGACGACGGGACGACCGATGTAGCGACCTACGTACTGGTGAAGGTAAATCGCATTTCAAAGAGCATTCGTATCGAAGCGTGACACTCGGGCCGTGCTACTGGTCGGACTGGTCGGATAGCTGGTCGGAGGATGCACATGGCAACGGCAACTACGAATATTCAATCTGTAGAAGTTGAGGTTCGGTACGACCGCACGAATCAGTCCCAGCTTGCCAAGCAGGCCCCACAACTGTCTACGGAGTTGGCAAGCATCCAGATTCAAGACCAGCAATCCCTGGACTCTGCCAATCAACTAATTATGTCCTGCGACCAGTGGCTCAAGGCCGTAGATCGCATCATGGACCCGGTGCGTGACGCTACACACAAGGCATGGAAGGCAGCCATCGGTGCTCAGGACGAGTTTAAGGCTCCGGTACAGAAGCCGTTGGCCGTATTGAAAGCCGCCGCCGCTCAATTCATTGCCAACGCTCGCGCCGAAGCGCAACGGGAACAATTGCGGCTGGAGGCGGAACAGCGAAGGGTAAACGAAGCTGCTGCCAAAGAAGCAGCCGCAGCACTGCGGGCAGCGGGAGCATCGCGGGCGGAAATCAAACAGGCCAAGGAAGAAATCAGGGCCGTGCCTGCGCCGGTAGCAGCGCCCGCTGTCGAAGCCTCTTCGGGGATGGCATTGCGCACCTATTACTCAGTTGAATTGGAAAGCCTGGAGGCCTTCCTGCGTTACCTCCTGACTGATCGCACGCAGCTAATCATGTTCGCGCAAAGTAATAAATTCAAAGAGGCCGTCGAGACTGAGTTGAGGTCTGAGGCTTCACGACTGAAAGACAAATATTCGATACCCGGCACCCGCTTGGTCAAGAAGGCCAGCGGGGCATGGAGGGGATAGACGCGACTTATATGATGAACGAAACACAGCACCACGCGGAGACAGATGAGGTGGTCGTAGAGATACGGGACGGGGAATTCGAGCACGAGCGGTGCGTGGAGGAGGTGGGCGACGGTGAATAGCAACGTTGTGCCAATCGAGGCGGCTCCATCGCGCAGGCTGGTGCAGAAGCTGGCCGAGGCGGGACAGGCTATCGGCTGGATCGAGAAGTCGGGACGCAACCAATTCCACAACTATAACTATGCGACCGAGGCGGACCTAGTATCCAAGCTGCGTGGTGAACTGTTCTCCCGCAACGTGTTCATTTTCCCAACCGTGATTTCCGTCGAGCGCAGTGTCATCACTGTGCGCAGCATGAAGAATGGCCAGGTGAACGAGCGCGATACGGCGTTGACCAACGTGATGGTGCGCTGGACATTCGTGGACGGAGACACGGGCGAGACCATGACCTGCGACATGCCCGGATGCGGCGAGGATTCCGGCGACAAGGGCGTCTACAAGGCCATGACCGGAAGCGAGAAGTACCTGCTGATGAAAGCGTTTCTCATCCCGACCGGAGACGACCCAGAGAAGGACTCGCCAGTCGACTACCAGAGCGGCAGGGAAGCCGCAGCCGCTGTCGGCAAGGCGAAGGTCGAAACTCACAAGGCCAAGCAGGCCGGAGACGATTCAATCGAGTTCGTGATGGGTCCCGCGGGCATGGTTCACCTCAAGGGAGACAAGGGATGCAACCTACTGCGGTCCAACGCGCCCGAAACGGCGCTGGTGCTCATGGTGCGCCTGCCAAAGGCTAACTGCTGGGCAGTTCCCAGCGAGAAGGCGCTCTCCTTCTACAAGCTGGCGCAGCGCCATGACATCAAGGTGGGCGTCTCCAACGATGACTTCGAGGCCATCGAGGAAGCGTCGGTGCAGACGATGGCCGCGCCGAAGGCCAACATCCCTAGACCCGACGGCCTGTCGGATAGCCTAGACGCGGCGATGGAACCGGTGCCGGGAGCCTACGAGGCAACGGACGACGATATTCCCGGCGTTGCCCCGCTGATCCTTGGCGTGAAGTCCATCAAGGGGAAATTCGTAGTGCTCACATGGGACGGGAGGGAACGCTCGTGCTGGCACAAGAGCATGTGGCCGCTGCTCGCGGAGAATCAGAACAAGCCCGCGCAGCTCGTGTGCGTGGACAGCGCGAAGGATGGCAAGACGTATAGCAACATCGAGGGACTGAAATCCCTGAGTGGCGTCGAGTACGAGAAGGCCGACGACGGCTCGTGGCGACCGGTGTTGCAGCAGCATTTGCGGTGAAGTCGGAAGCGCCCAGGTAGGGGGTGAAAGATGAATCGTGTTGAGTGCAAAACACAAAAGGAACTAGATACTGCCCTGGAAGGCGGTCATATTCCGATCTTGGTTGGCACCGGACACTTTGTTCTTAGGGGCACCTCTTGCGCGGAACTTCACGAATCGAGCCGCGCGGAACTTCACGAATCGAGCCGCGCGACACTTTTCGGATCGAGCCGCGCGACACTTTTCGGATCGAGCCGCGCGGAACTTCACGGATCGAGCCGCGCGGAACTTCACGAATCGAGCCGCGCGGAACTTCACGAATCGAGCTGCGCGACACTTTTCGGATCGAGCCGCGCGGAACTTCACGGATCGAGCCGCGCGACACTTCACGGATCGAGCCGCGCGGAACTTCACGGATCGAGCCGCGCGACACTTCACGAATCGAGCTGCGCGGA
>Ga0209751_10000858_pt1 | contig 32132 bp, 27 predicted proteins | sample RifCSP13_1_FD_184019 | JGI IMG/M metagenome (GOLD analysis project Ga0209751, IMG submission 184019) | Soil microbial communities from Rifle, Colorado - Rifle CSP2_sed 13_1 (SPAdes) (version 2) | ecosystem: Environmental > Terrestrial > Deep subsurface > Rock core/Sediment | place: Rifle...
TGCCGTCTCGTCGGGCACGGCCGGGCTGCATCTGGCTGCCCTGGCGGCAGGCATCAGCGACGGCGATCTGGTGATCACCACGCCGTTCTCGTTCGTCGCCTCGGCCAATGTGCTGCTTTACGAGCGGGCCGTGCCGATCTTCGTCGATGTGGATGCGCAGACCGGGAACATCGACCCGGCGCTGGTCGAAGAAACCGTGCATGATCTGTTGAAGGGCGGGGAACGGAAACAGCGTCGATTGCCTCGCAAGGGCACCTCCGAGGGCACGCTGAAAGCGCTGCTGACGGTGGATGCCTTCGGGCAGCCGGCGGATTACGACCGCCTGATGAAAGAAGCGAAAACACACTCGCTCGTCGTGATCGAAGATTCCTGCGAGGCTTTCGGCGCGGAGTACAACGGCCGGCCGGCCGGGATATTCGGCGAGGTGGGGGTGTTCGCCTTCTACCCCAACAAGCAGATGACGACGGGGGAGGGCGGGGTGATCGTCACCAACCGCGACGACTGGGCGGAGGTGATGCGGTCGTTGCGCAACCAGGGCCGCGCCCCGGGCGACACCTGGCTGGAGCACACCTACCTCGGCTACAACTACCGTCTGGACGAGATGAGCGCGGCTTTGGGTGCGGCCCAGCTCGAGCGCTTCGACGAATTGTTGGCGAGCCGGGCCCGCGTGGCGGCGTGGTATGACGAGCGCATCGCCGAAATCCCCGGGGTTGCCAGCCTGCCCATCGCCCCGACGACGACGACGATGAGCTGGTTCGTCTATGTGGTGCGGCTCAATCCTGCGCTGCAGCGGGCCGAGATCGCGCGCCGGCTGGAGTCGGACGGGATTCCGAGCCGACCCTATTTCACGCCGATTCACCTCCGGCCGTACTTTGTCGAGCGCTTCGGCTATCGAGAGGGCGATTTCCCCGTCGCCGAGGAACTGGGGCGTCGGACGCTGGCGCTGCCGTTCTCGGGAGTGATGACGGAGGACCAGGTCGAGACGGTGTGCTGGGCGGTGCGAGGGGCGTTGTAGGGCCACATCTTCCTTGGGATCGCCTTCTCGTCCCTTCTGGCTAGCTGCGAAGCAAAACGCCCCTAAGAGACGCCAATCGCTGCCAAAGACTAGTTGGGGGATGGGGGCGCGGTCCTTCTTCTTCCCCTAAACAGACGTGAATTGACCCGGGGGGGGCAACCTCAAGTTCCGAATGAGTGCGCACACCTGACACCTGTGGTTCCCTTTGGAGCCAGGGAGGGCCCGATATGAGGAGTCCTATCGCCAGGCCACTTTCAGACAAGTTCACCCTGTTGCGTCGCCGTCTGCCTGGAGGCGGACTCACGTCTGGGCGGGGTGTCACTGCGCTGCGCCTGCTACCGCTGTTGGTGTTCGCGCTGATTGGCGCGAACTACATTGGTGCATTCGCTGCCGTAGGTAGTCAACCCCAAAGCACCCCGATGGCCGAGCCTGAAGGATTGGCAATCCTCGAGCAGTTTGGACAAAGCACAAGGGTATCCAAGCTCGCGCGCGCCAGTTTGGAGGAGCCCCTGCGCGGCCGCGTCCAGCCTACGCCGGTGACCTCGCTCGATATACCCTTCGGCTGTGTTGCGAGCGGGCTGTATTCCGCTCCGCATGGACCGTGGGCGGTGGTGCAGGTGAACTGCGAAAGCGGCGGCTACCTGATATTCGTGAACTTGCGCTCGGCTCTGGTGTGGGAGCCGGACAGCCTGCTCGGCCACGAGCAGACCTTCCTGGCCTGGGAGCCCGCCGGCAACGACGTGATCGTTCGGCTCGACGCCGTTCTTGGTCCGCAAGTCGTGCGCGTCCATATCCCGGACGGGCGGTCGACGCCGCTCGACGTCCCCATTTCGACCTACAACCTTTCGTTCCGCCCGGACGGCAAGAAGATTCTCTACGCCACGACAGACGGAGTTGGCTGGGGGAGTTCGCTCTGGATCGCCGATGCGGATGGCTCGGACGCTCGACGATTGTTGCAGGACACGGAGAACCTGGTGATCTTTCCCTCCTGGTCGCCGGATGGCAAGAGCCTGGCCTATATCTCGATGGCGGACAACACAATTCCATTCCTTGTTGGCGACCTGTGGGTGGGCGGGGAGGACGGCGGTGGACTGAGGAGGATTGCGAGCGTCGACGGTGGGCATGGGTTTGCACCGGCGTGGGCGCCGGATGGAAGGTCCATTGCGTTTGTGCATCGGGAGAATCCGGGAAGCCTGCATGCTGACATCCATGCCCAGGCCCTGGAGAGCAATGTGTACGTCGTCTCCCTTGCGGATGGATCGATCCTGCCTGTCAGCGGCCTGAACGGCAAGCGGGTTAACGCGCCTGCCTACTCTCCCGACGGGGCTTTCCTGGCGTACGCCTCACAGCGGGACGGCGCTGCAACCATCTGGCTTCGCGACTGGGCCAACGGGGAATTGACGCCGCTGTTCGAGGCGCCAGGCGAACTCGCGCCCGGCTGGATTGCTGGGGAGTAGAAGAGACCCAAATGGGCCAACGCCATCGCACGAACCTCGCTGGATGCTTCGTCGTTTCACTGGCGGTTGCCTCCACTGGAGCCTGTCTTCCTTCGCGGCCTTTGCCTGCGGTGACAGCGATGGCGACGAAGCCTCTCCTCCCGACGGAAGTAGCCACGCCGACGGCCGAGCCGTCCCCCACCGCGCAGCCCACGCCAACGACGGTTCTGCCTACCGCGGACCCAAGCCTTCGGCTGATGTTCGTGACCTGGGTCGACGGCAGCGGTTGGCCGCGCCCCAGTGACCCGCCCCTTGCGTTTGCCGATACCGCTGGTGCTGCAATCCCCTCTCCAAGCTGGGCTGAAGATCTGGCCCAGGCGGATGGCGACTTCATGATCTGGAGCGCGGACGGCCGCTATCTTGCTTTCAGCGGCTATGCAGAAGATGAGGAGAGGAAGCACTACGACATACCAGTTCTGCGCGTTACCGAACCGACGGCCGGGCGCACATTCACAGTGACTCCCGAGGGCTACTACTACAGCCCGTATGGCGGCGGCCCCACCTGGTCACCCGACAGTTCTCAGCTCGCGGTGTCCCTTCAGGTGCCTCCGATGCCAGCTCCGGCTGTGTACCTGGCAGCCCCCCGGCCGAGTGTTCCCAAACAGGTGACTGCGGGTGGAGCGTTATTCCCCTCGTGGTCGCCGGTAGACAATCGGCTGGCTTACCTCGAGTACGCGCCTTCAGACCCCTCTTGTGGACCTTTTCCTTCGGACCGATGCGATGTGCTCACCCTAAGGGTCCATAACCTCGATACCGGGGCCGACACTTTACTCCTGGAGGACGTGCACCTATCTGACGAGGCGCTAGAGCACGCCTTTGCGTACAATGCGCCGGCCTGGGCACCCGACGGCCGGAACCTGGTCGTATTCACTGGCGGGGACCATGGGGACTTGGTTGCGGTGGACGCCGACACGGGCGAGCGACGGGTTCTAGCCCCGAGCGTCGAGGGGGGAGCCTACGCCGCCATCGCCCCCAATGCGAAGTCCGTCGCTTATGTCTCTCGGTCAAGCAGCAACGATGAGATCATGCTCGTGCCGTGGGACGGAGGGGAGGAGACGAATCTCACTAACAACCCGTCTAGCGACATCAACCCGGTCTGGTCGCCCGACGGTCGTTTCATCGCGTTTCTACGTGGCTCACCTTCGGGGACCTATCGCCTCCACATTCTGGACCTGATCGGCGGCGAAATCCGGCCCGTCTACGGGCACATCGTCTCTACGCGCCCGGCCTGGATCCCGCGCTCTGCCCCTTGATCCCGGCGGTCGTCTCTGCGTCGGCGGGCAGAGGAGGAACTGAGATGTCATTCACCGGACGAATCTTCAAGAGTGGCTTGGCCACCTTGGTGGTCGTTTCCTCCCTCGGGGAGCCTCCCCCAGCTGCCAGCCGGGGCTTCCCGCAAGTGCGTCCGCCTGTTGTGGCTGATGTCGACCCGTTCCTCTATCCGCCTTTTGCTGGCCGAACCTCGTTGAACGCCGTCTTCGACCACAAGACCCCACAGAATGACCTTCGCGCTGATGGGGAACTTGTTACCTACAACGGTTATCTAGCCAAACCCGCCGACGGGATCAACCGGAAGCTTGTCGACTATGACGTCACAGCAGAAGGCGTCCCGGATGTCGCCTACGACCAGCACGAAGGCATCGACTTCGATCTCGACTATGTCCCAGTGCTCGCGGCAGCCGACAGCCAGTGGGTTGTCAAGGCCGAATGGAACGTTCCGAGCAACCGAAGTGTTGGATATGGCCTCTTCATCCGCCTGGTTCACGGCAACGGGTATGACACCCTCTACGGACACCTTAGCTCGCTTGCAGTGAAGGCCTGCGGCAGCATTGGCTGCACGAACGTCGAGCGAGGGCAAATGATTGGCGTTAGCGGGAACACAGGCAACTCAACCGGGGCCCACCTTCATTTCGGAGTCCTACGAACCGGTACCTCGATCAACGTGGATCCTTATGGCTGGGACCCGCCCGACGATGAGCAAGTAGACCCGTGGGGGGAACACGAGCAGGCAGAGCGCCTGTGGGCATTGTTGCCCGACGTGAGCCTCTGGCCGTCAATACTCCCTAAATGAATGGCTAGGCATCTCGCTTGGCGGGTTTCAGGGACCGAATTCTGACGCCACGGCCTGAGGCCCGGCGTAGCGCCAGCTGAGAGGGTCTGCGTGTTCGCCATCCTCTGCGTTTCCCGAGGGATTCGCCGCAGGCCGACTGGATAAGGTAGTCGGCTTAGTCCCAGGGAAACGACCCACACCCTCGGGAATAGCCGCGATTCTTCAAGAAACTTGGCTTCTGGTTGACATCCTGCCAATTGGCTGCTATCATGTGCCATGTGGCAAGCCGGTTCGCGGCTGCCGCCCGAGGAGATCGATGGAACGTTCCGTGTCCTATGCCAGCCGGGTCGGTGTCAAGGCCGAGAACGCAGTTCAACTGGTCGAGTCGATCCGCAAGGGGCTTCCCTACCGCGCCTTCGACAGGCTGCAGCATGAGATGGGGGTAACGACGGCGGAGCTCGCCGGTCTAGTGGAGATCCCGGCGCGCACCCTGGCTCGACGCAGGACGGAAGGCCGCCTGCAGCCGGACGAGTCGGAGAGGTTGTTGCGGGCCTCTCGCATCTATGATGACGCGCTGGGCCTGTTCGAGGGGGACAAAGTGGCGGCGCTGGCTTGGCTGCGGGGGACGGCGCCGGCGCTGGCCGGCCGAAAGCCAATCGAGTTCGCCCGGACCGAGGTCGGCGCGCGCGAAGTGGAAGACCTGATCGGGCGACTGGAGCACGGGGTCTTCACGTGAGGCTGGAAGCCTGGCGCATTGTCAAGGCCAGGCACGCCCCCGAAGCTTTCAGCGGCGAGGGGCCGCGACGGTACGGCGGCCGTTGGACCAGTCCCGGGGTAGCCGTCGTGTATGCCGCCGAGCATGCCTCCCTGGCGGTCCTGGAGATGCTGGTGCACCTGGGGTCGAGCGGGCTCCTGCCTTCCTACGTCATCACCCGCTGCGAGTTCGATCCCAAGTGGACGGAGCGGATCTCCGCCGACGATCTCCCGCGCGAGTGGCGGGTCTCGCCGCCGCTGCAGTCGCTGCGGGCGATCGGGGACCGCTGGGTCTCCGAAGGCCGGTCGGCGGTGCTGGACGTGCCGAGCGCGGTGCTCCCCATCGAACGCAACTTCCTGTTGAACCCCGGGCACGCGGATTTCAAGAGAGTGTTGGTCGGAGAGCCGCAAGCGTTCGCTTTCGATCCTCGGCTGGGGAGGAGGGCGGCCTAGCTTCGGCCGCGGCGGAACGAGGCCTCCCCGCCATCCGCTTCTGTGACACCCGAAAGCGGACCCCCGCCGGTCGGCGGGGGTCCGCTCGCTTTGACAGCCGTAGGCGCTTTCAGCGAATCTGGTTCCAGTTGATGAGCGTCAGATTCTCGATGCACTCGTCCGAGGTGTCGAAGGTGACCTTCTCGGAGAGGATCAACCCGGCCGTATCTCTGAGCTGGATCCACATCGTGTCGCTGCTGTCGATCGGATGGTCGGAGAGATTGATCGTGTAGCCCGCCGGCCCGATGCGGGGGTTGCTGCCCGTGATCGAGTCCTGATTGACCAGTTGTCCGGCCAGCGTCCCTTCGACATGAGCGGTGATGCCGACGAGCGGTGCTCGATCCTTGTCGAACACCTGGCCAGCAACGCCCATCCAAGCACAACCCAGGTCGTTAGCGAAATTCTCCACCATGACGTTGCTGCCCGGCTGGACGACGAACGGCGCTCCCGTCGGGCTGGGGCCGGGCGTGGGTGTGGTGGGGGTCTCGGTATCCACCGCCGTCGGCATGGGCGAGGGGGTCTCGGTGGGGATTTCCGTGGGCGTCCCACTAATCGTCGGCGTCCAGGTCGGCCCCAATTGGATCTCTGGGGTGTTGGTGATGGTCGGGAACCCCAAGGTAGGCGGGATCGTCGGTGCTGGCCCGAGGTCGGGTCCGGGGAGAAACGGGTCGACGACCTCGATCAGGCCAGGGTTGGCAAAGACGGCGGCGACGCCGCTGGCTGCGACCAGGGTCGCCAGAAGGAAGACCAAGGTCAAACAGTTCAGCACCAACCCGACGATCCCACGTCGTGGCCTCGGGCTGTAGATGTCGTCCATCAGTTCACCTCCACTCCCTCAGGGCACGGCATAGGTTTCGATCGCCGCCACATCCCGTCGGGCTTGCAGCCACTCGCGCACGGCTCGTTCCCGCAGGAATCGCCGGGCGTCGGGGCTGAGGGTATGCTCTCCGCGTTCTAGGACGCGGACAATATGATAGCCCAGAGCGCTCTCGATCACGTCGCTCGTCTCACCCGGAGCCAGTTCCCAAGCGGCACCGCCGACCTCGGGCACAAGAAGGTACCCGGCAGGGAACCACCCCAGATCGCCGCCCGCCGGGCGAGAGCTTGGGTCGAGCGAAGATGCCCGTGCGAGATCACCGAAATCGGCCCCGGCGGCCAGCTCGGCCGATAAGCCGTCGGCTTCCTCATGAGACGCGACCAGAATGTGCGCCGCCCGCACCTGCTCGGCGGTCTCGCCGACGTCCCGGTCGATCGCTTCGACCATCATTGCCGACAGCATGTCCTGCCTCAGCGCCTGCTTGAATGAGTCAAGCGTGTAACGATTCTCGGCCATCCAGGCGCCCATCGCCTCGCTTCCACCGCGGACCTCGGCCAGGGTCTCGACTTCGGACTCGACCGCCTCCGCATCGACTTCCTTCCCCTCAGCGACGGCGCCCTGAGCCAGGAGCACGCGGTCGATCAGTGCCTCAAGAACCTGGGTCCGGTAGTCGCCCAAAGATGCAAGGTCGGTGCCAAGGACGGCTTGCGCCGCTTCGAATCGAGCGACCTCGTCCTCGAAGTCGCTCAGCAGGATTCCTTGGCCGTTCACGCTGGCGGCGAGTGGTTCAGGGGTGGAGGTTGCTGTGGGCGGGGGGGCGGTGGTGGTCGGTGTGGCGAAGAGGGCTCCGGCGTTGCAGGCCGCCAGAGCAAGGGTTGCCAGGAGGAACGCCGGGGCTCGTTTCATGCGGCGGCGCATTATACCGAGGGGGCGCCATCCCACCACACCCGGCAAAGGTTCTTCGTCCTATTTCCAGGTGGGAGGGGGGCGGGCCATCACATGCCCGCCCCCCTCTCCCCCTGGAACCCCCAACCCCCCGCCCACGAAAGCGGCGGGGAAAGAAGGCTTGCGTCCGATTCTGCGAACCGCCGCTTAAGACCCTGGGCCCCGCTCGGCCCGTCTTGGTTGGGGGCCATTCTGACGCCAGCCGCGCCGCGGACATCCGCTGGGCCTCGGCACTCGCGCGGCAGATTGCGGATTCCAGGAGGCGGGGAAAGAAGCCTTGCACCCGTTCTTGCGAACCGCCGCTTAAGACGTGGTCCCGTTCGGCGGCTTAGTTGGGGCGATTCTGGTGCCAGCTGCGCCGCGACCATGTGCTGCGCCTCGACACTCGCGCGGCAGATGGCACAACGGAGTGCACGACTCCTTCGCTGCCGCTTTCAGGGGAGGGGTGACGGGGGTGTGGGGCTAGAGGGGAGGGGGCTGTAAGCCCCCCGCCCCTAGGCCCCCAAGATCGATGGTGTTATCTCTCGGGCGTCGAAAGCACGATGACCATCGGGCGGCGTTTGGTTTCGGCGTAGAACAACTTCGACAGCTCGCGCTCGACTTCGGCCTCGACGTGATTGCCGTTCGATCCGGCGACGACTTGCCGGATTCGCTCCTGCGCCGCTTCCATCAGGTTCTCGGCGTCCGGCGCGTAGACGAACCCGCGCGACACCAGGTTGGAGTCCGGCCGCAGGGCCCCGGTACGCCGGTCGAGGTGAAGCTGGACGACGACGATGCCGTCGCGCGCCAGCGATTCGCGCTCGCGCAGGACGGCCGGGCCGACGTCGCCCACGCCCGAACCGTCGACGAACACGTAACCGCCGGGAATGCGGTCGCCGATCTTCATCTTGCCGTTGCGGAACTCGATCACCGTGCCGTTCTCGACCACGGCGATGTGCTCGGCGTCGATGCCCAGTTGGCGGGCCAACGAAGCGTGCTGATGCAGGTGGCGCAGTTCGCCATGGATCGGCACGAAGTACTTCGGCCGGATCAGCTGCAGCAGGAGCTTCATCTCTTCCTGGCTGGCGTGTCCGGAGACGTGCACCGGGGCCAGGGCGTCATAGATGACCGTCGCCCCGCGGTGCAGCAGGCGGTTGATCGTCCGGTGCACCATCTCTTCGTTCCCCGGAATGGGGTGAGAAGACATCACGACCGTGTCGCCCGGCACCAAGTCGAACTGGCGATTGCTGTCGGTCGACAGACGGCCGAGGATCGACGACGGTTCGCCCTGGGTGCCGGTGCACATCAGCACGACCCGCGACGGCTTCATCTTGAGCGCCTGGTCGAGCGGAACGATCAGATCGTCGGGTGTCTCCAGGTAACCGAGCTGGCGGGCGATGCGCACGTTGTCGACCATGCTCGTGCCCACCAGGGCCAGCACCCGGTCGTGGGCGGCGGCGGCACGCGCCGCCTGCTGGATACGCGAGATCAGCGAGGCGAAGGTGCCGATCAGGATACGGCCCGGCGCCTGGCGGAAGACGTCGTCGAAGGCGGAGTCGATAACCGCTTCCGACGGAGTCCACCCGGGGCGCTCGGCGTTGGTCGAGTCGGCCATCAGCGCCAGCACGCCGCGCTCGCCGAGTTCAGCCAGCTTGGCGAAGTCGGTCGGTCGGCCGTCGACCGGGGTGTGGTCGAACTTGAAGTCACCGGAGTGGACGACCAGCCCGGCGGGGGTGGTGATCCCCAGCCCGACTCCGTCGGGGATGGAGTGGCAGACGTGGAAGAACTCGACCGTGAACGGGCCGAGGCGCTTCTCGTCGCCGGCGTGGATCGTGTGCAAAGAGGCTTGCTTCAGCGCCCCGCCCCGACTGAGCTTGGCTTCCAGCAGACCGCGCGTCAGAGGTGTGGCGTAAACCGGCGCCGGGATTGCCTCCAACACATGGCGGATGGCGCCGGTGTGGTCTTCGTGGCCGTGGGTGACGATGATCGCCCGCACCTGGTTGGCTTTGTCCTTCAAGTGGCCGAAGTCGGGGATGATGTAGTCGATCCCCAACATGTCGTTCTCGGGGAACATGATGCCGGTATCGACGACGAGGATATCGTCGCCGTACTCGATGGCCATCATGTTCTTACCGACCTCGCCCAGCCCCCCCAAGGGGACCAGGCGGAGAGTCTTACTGCTCATATTTCATTCCTCGTTTTCTTAGTTCCGTGATGTAGGCAGATCCACGGTCGCGCTTTGATACCGTCCCGAGTCGAGCAAGGGACGGAGCATGCCGTGAGCGGGTTCTCCGCACGGGTCGGCGGCGAACCGGTGGATGCTCAAGTGTCAACGCTGGCGGGTGACTGCGAGGGCCTGCGGGGTGCGCACCGCTTGGTTGTGAGGGAAGGGGACCACCCTTACCGTCCTCGCAGCGGTGACGCTCAGGTTGGCGATGCTGAAGTCTTTCGATCCGTCAAACGCACGACGCCGGATGCTGCCTACTCCGAAACATGTTGACGTGATTTCTATCACAAGAACCCCGATCCGTCAATGAGTGCAGTGGTCAGTGGTCGGTGGTCAGCGGTCAGCTTTCAGCTGTCAGCCGTGAACCATGAGCATGACCCTATCCTGAATCCCCAATCGATACTCGCCAATCGTCAGTGATTACTGCATCTGGTTCACCGACTCCTGATCACCGATCACTGATCACTTTTCACCGATCACTAGTGACTGCCTTCCGCCGACATTGACCGGCTCCTTCATAGCGACTTATAATTCTCCCGACAAACGAACCAGGGCCCAGGTGGCCTCCCGCCCGGATGCGGAGGCCGTCGAGGGGAAGCCGGTGACCGCGGGCGACCGCCGCGGAAGTCCGGCGCTGTCCCGCAACTGTAAGGATAGCTGTCAGCATTCAGCGGTCAGCGGTCAGCTCTGAATCGTCGTTTTCGGGCTGACGGCTGAAAGCTGAAGGCTGACGGCTGACCGAGCCAGGATACCCGCCTGGGCCCCGGCGCTGAATTCACCTTCGAGGAAAGGAGGTGGCGCCCTGCCGACCCAGGCCTCGCCTCCCCTCCACGGGGAGGTTCTTATTCCGTGCCCGCGTGCCCGCATTGTCGGGCGTCCGACCCCTTCACTTTAGGAGAGCCAACATGCCGCGCTTGCGGACCCTCTTGTCCCTCATGATCCTCGTGAGTACCGTGGTTTTCGCGGCTCCGATCCCCGCCGCCTCGGCCAACGGCGTCGACGCGGCCCTGTCCTGGCTGCGCGGCCAACAACAGACCGACGGGGGCTTTTCGAACGGCTTCGCGGCGGGGAGCGACATCGGAGCGACCTCGGATGCCGTCATCGCCATCGCCAGCGTCGGCGAGTCTCCCAACGATTGGCGGTCCGGTGGCAGAAGCCCTCTCGAGTTCCTTCGGCAACACGCGATGGAGGTGACCTCGCCCGGCCTGGCTGCGAAAGTGGCGCTGGCGGTCGTGGCGGCCGAGGAAGATCCGCGGAATTTCGGCGGTGTCGATCTGATCGAGGTTGCCAATGCCTTCGACGAGACAGCCCCGGCCAGCGCCTACGACCGGGCGCTGGCCATTCTGGCTCTCCGCGCGGGAGGGGCCCCCGTGCCGCCTGAAGCCGTATCCGCCCTGGTCGAAGCCCGGCTGCCCGACGGAAGCTACGCCTTCGATGCCAGCCTCATCCCTGGAAGCGGCGACAGCAACACGACGGCACTGGTCGTTCAGGCTTTGCTAAGTGCCGGCCGCGGCGAAGAGACGCTGCCGTCTTATGCGTACTTCCGGGACACCCAGAACGATGACGGCGGGTGGACCTATCAGAAGCCGAGCTCCTTCGGCGAAGCGACGGACGCCAACTCCACGGCCCTGGTGGTCCAGGCGCTGCTCGCCGGAGGACAAGACTTGGCCGACTGGGAAGATCCGCAGCGGGCGTTGCTGGGGCTGCAGCAACCGAGCGGGGCGCTGGCTTTCAATGCTGAGACACCCGGGGACAATCTGCTGGCCACGGTCCAGGCCATCCCGGCGCTGGCCGGCATCGATCTGACCGACGTCTCACGGCTGGCGCATGGATCCGGAGCGCCGAACCCGGCGGCGGTGTTCGCTGGTGCCGCCATTCTGCTGGTCTCGGTCCTTCTGGTCGTGGGGATACTCAGCCGCGCCGAGCGCAGCCGTTGACTCAAACGACGGCCATCGCTTCCCGGGCGAACCGGCTGAATCCAAGCACCTGGTTGGTGTGGACCGTCTGCGCCGCCAGTGCCGCCCTAGTGATGCGCAATCCCTGGTATCTGCTGGCCCTGGGAGCGGTCGCCCTGCTCGTTGGCTGGCGATGGACCGGTGAGGCGCCTGGGCGGGGAACCGTCTATCTCGTTCTGAGTATTGTGGTCTCGTCAACCCTGATCAATCTTCTATTCAGCCGCGCCGGGCAGACGGTGCTACTCGAGTGGCCGATCCTCTCCGGGTTTCCCCGCGCGATCCGTTGGATCGGTGGGCCCTACACGCTGGAGGCGATGCTTTTCGGCCTGTCGGCGGGCGTCCAGGTGGCGACGCTATTACTCGTCATGGGCGTCTTCACCCGCCTCCTCACCGCGGCCGACCTGCTGCGCCGGACACCGCGCGGCCTGTATCCCATCGGCGTCGCCTCGACCCTCGCTCTCAGCTTCGCCCCACATGCCCGCCGAGCGTTTTTCGACCTGCGAGAAGCCCGGGAGATTCGCGGGCAATCCGGGTTTCACTGGCGTGAAGCGCCGCGTCTGCTGACTCCGTTGGTGGTTGTGGCGCTGGAACGCGCCGTCGCCCAGGCCGAGGCCCTCGCCGCCCGCGGTTGGGCAAGCGAGGCGCCCATAGGAAACCATCGATGGGAAGGAGCGCTGGCCTGGATGGCGATCGGGGCCTCTGTGCTCCTGTGTGCCGCGTCGCCGGAGCGAGTCCTGCTGGCGCTGGCCCTCCTGATCGTCGCCGCCACCGTTCATTGGCTGGCCCTTCGGCGACGGGACTCATCAACCCGGTACCGGAGCGAACCCTGGCGGACGCGCGATACCTTCGTTGCCCTCCTGGCGATGACAAGTGCGATCGGGTTGACCGTGCTGGCGACGAAGGACCTCGGCTCCCTGGCCTATTACCCGTACCCGCTGGCGTACCTGCCCGCGATCGAGCCGGCTCCGATGTTAGCCGTGATTTGCCTGGGGGCGCCTGCTGTGATCCCCTCCGCCGGCCTCGGGGCAGGCTCCGCTGAAGCGCCGTCCGCGGCGCTGCGGTCATGATCGACCTCGAGGAGGTTCGGTACACCTATCCGGAGGCGACCCGGCCCTCGCTGGACGGAGTCGACCTGGTGGTTTCCTCCGGCGAAAGAGTCGTCCTGACCGGGGTCTCCGGTTCCGGAAAGTCGACGATGCTGCGCGTGGTCAACGGTCTCGTTCCGCATTTCTATGGCGGCCGTTTCGGCGGTCGGGCGCGGGTGGGAGGCGTCGACACACGCAGCTCGTCGCCCCAGAGCCTGGCGGCAAACGTCGGGACCGTGTTCCAAGATCTACCTGCGCGCTTTCTGACCGGCACGATCGACGACGAGATCGCCTTTTCGCTTGAGGTGGCGCGGGTGGACCCGCGGCAGATGCCTGCCCGGGTGGCCGAGATCACCGACCGCATGGGGGTGGCACGGCTCACGGATCGCCGGTTGGATCAGCTCTCGGCCGGGGAGCGGGCCCGTCTTGCGATCGCTGCCGCGGCCGCTCGCCAGCCGCATGTGCTCCTGCTCGATGAACCGGTGACGCACATCGATCCGGCGGGCGCCATGGCCGTCGTCGAGTGGATTCGCCAGCTCTCCGAGGAGGAGGGGATGACCGTGCTCGTCGCCGAACACCGCCTGGAGACCTGGCAGGGGATCACGAATCGATTCGTTCGACTCCGCCCTTCCGGAGTCATGGCAACCGGAGGGCCGACCCTCGACGATCTGGGCGAGGGGACCGTTCTGGGGGAGGTTGGAATCTCTGTCGCGCCGGCCGAGCTGCGCGTCCGGGATCTGCGCCTTACTTTCGGATCCGTCGAGGTCCTGCAGGGTGTCGACCTCGACGTGCGTCCCGGCGAATTGCTGGCCCTGGTCGGGCGCAACGGGTCGGGAAAAACGACGCTGCTGAGATGCTTGATCGGCCTGACGCGTCCGGATGGCGGGCGGATCTCGGTGCAAGGTACATCGATCGTCGGCCGGCCGGTCGGCGAAACCGCACGCACAATTGGCTATGTGCCTCAGGCCCCGTCGTCGATGCTGTTCGCCGACAGCGTCGAGGACGAGATCGCCCTGACCCTGAGGAATCGCGGATACGCGGACTCACCCGGCGCGGCGACGCCTTGGCTGGAGGCCTTCGGCCTGAGTTCGCTGGCGGCGCGCTACCCACGGGACCTTTCGGCAGGGGAGCGCCAGCGAGTGGCCCTGGCGGCCGTGCTGTCCGGTCGTCCGTCCATCGTCTTACTCGATGAGCCGACGCTGGGGATGGACCGATGGAGGATGGGCTGGCTCGGGCGCGGCCTGGAGCGCCTTCGCCAGGCCGGCTGTGCCATCCTGGTGGCGACGCACGATGCCGCCTTCGTCGCCGACTACGCTTCGCGGGCAGTGCTGCTCGCCGCGGGCAGGATCGCCGCCGACGGCGACCCCCTGGAGGTTCTCCACTCCGACCCCGCTTTCGCGGCCGCGCTCTCTCGGTGGCGCGCCATGCGGGAGGCCGCGGCTGGCCCGGACAACCCGGGTCTCCGCGTGGAAGTTCAGCCGATCGAGGATTCCGATGCCGAGGATTGATCAGGCGCGCGCCTGGTATCCCGCGAACGATCCCGTGCATGGGTTTGATCACGTGCTGCGCGTTCTGCGAATGGCCGAAGCGCTAGGTGAGGAGCTCGGGGCCGATCTCACGGTCCTGCGTGCCGCTGCGTTGCTGCATGACGCGGCCGGTGCCGTCCCCGGCCCAGACAGCGACCGGCAAACCCATGAGCAGGCCTCGGCCGCATTCGCCGCGCAAGTGCTGATCGGAGAAGGCTGGCCGGACGAGCGCGTGGAAGCCGTCGCTCACTGCGTCCGTACCCATCGCTATCGCGGCGCCGAGGCTCCGCGGACGCTGGAGGCGAAGATCCTCTACGACGCGGATAAGCTCGACGTCCTGGGAGCGTTCGGTGTGGCGCGCACGATCGGGTATGCGATCCAGGCCGGCCAGCCGATCTTCGCCGAACCGTCGACGCAGTTTCGTGGAAGTGGAGAGGGGATCCCGGGCGAGCCGCACAGCGCCTACCACGAGTATCTGTTCAAGCTCCAACGCGTCGCCGATCGGCTGCACACCGAGCGGGCGCGACAAATCGGTCGGCGCCGGGCACAACTCATGCGAGCCTTCTTTGAGGGTTTAGCGGCCGAAGCGGCAGGAAGAGATACTGATCAGTGACCAGGGATCAGTAATCAGTAATCAGTGATCAGTAATTGGTGATCAGTAATTGGTGACCGGGCAACTGGTAACGGATGACGGATTAGCGGTGACTCGTGCCTGACTGACCACTGACCACTGGCCACTGGCCACTGAACACTGTAAGATGGTCCGTGACCCATGGACGCGTCCAAGCGGTCGATCCTCCTGACCAACGACGACGGCATCGGTTCGCCCGGTCTCTGGGCGGCTGCCGAGGCGCTGTCGGCGCTCGGCTTCGTCACGGTGGTGGCGCCGCGCGAACAGCAATCGGGCAGCGGGCGGAGCATGCCGCTGGGATCCGATGGCGCCATCGGCGAGCAAACTGTCGAGGTTGGAGGCAAGAGCTGGACGGTCTATTCGGTGGGCGGCTCGCCGGCGCAGGCGGTGCAGCACGCCATCTTCGAGATCATGCCCCATCCGCCGCAGCTGGTCGTGGCTGGGATCAACTATGGCGAGAACGTCACGACGAGCGTTACCATTTCGGGGACGGTCGGGGCGGCGTTGGAGGCCGCTGCCGAGGGGATCCCGGCGTTGGCCGTCTCGCAGGAGACGGAGAGCCGTTACCACCTCACGCACACGACGGATATCGACTTCGGACCGGCGGCGTATTTCACCGCTCGATTCGCCGAACGACTGCTGGCGGCGGGCCCGCCGCCCGACGTGGATGTGCTGAAGATCGATGTGCCTATGGGAGCCACGGCGCAGACACCGTGGCGCCTGACCCGGCTTTCGCGCGCGCGCTACTACATCCCCGTCGCTCCGAACCGGCAGGATCTGGCGGATCCGGGCATTTTGACCTACCGCGTGGCCGATGAGGAGGTGCCGCTGGAGCCCGGGTCCGACGCCTACGTGTTGCGGGTCGAGCGAAAGGTGTCGGTGACTCCTCTGAGCCTCGACATGACCTCGCGTGTGGACTTCGGGACGCTCGAAGCGCGCCTGCGAGCAACAAGTGACCTGTGACCCGTAACCCGTAACCAGTGATCAGTGATCAGTCACCGGCCACGATGGAGTTGCCCTGGTTTCGTGGACACCTGTATGCTAGCGCAGAAAGGGGTTCACGATGCCGAGGACACATCCTGCGTATGCCCCGGAGTATCGGCGGCAACTGGTCGAGCTGGTGCGTGCCGGGAGTAGCCCAGGGAAGTTGGCCAAAGAGTTCGGTCTTTCTGTGGGATCGATCCGGAACTGGGTCAAGCAGGCGGATCTCGACCAGGGCCGGCGGCATGACGGGCTGACGACCGACGAGCGCCACGAGTTGGCCCGGTTGCGGCGGGAGAACCAGCGGCTTCGCCTGGAGCGAGAGATCCTGGCAAAAGCCGCGGCCTGGTTCGCCCGGGAGACGGGCTCGCTCCCACCCGAGGAGCCTTCGAGTTCGTGAAGGCGAACCAGGCCAGATATCCGGTGGCCACGATGTGCCGGCTGCTGGAAGTCTCCCCCAGCGGCTACTACGCCTGGCGGAGGCGGTCTGTGTCGGAGCGTTCCCGGACCGACGCCGCCTTGAAGGACCGCATCCGTTGGATCCACCTTCGCTCGCGGGGTACCTACGGCGTGCCTCGCATCTACGCCGAGCTGAGGGAGGAAGGGGTCCCGGTCGGCCGCCATCGAGTGGAGCGCTTGATGCGGGCTGCAGGCTTGCGGGGCGTCGGGCGGCGAACTTACCGACGGACGACGATCCGCCAACCGGGAGCCCAGGCGGCTCCCGACCTGGTGCAGCGCGACTTCGCCGCCGCCGGGCCGAATCGGCTGTGGGTGGCCGACATCACCTACATCTCGACGTGGACAGGGTTCCTGCACTTGGCGGTGGTGCTGGACGCCTGGAGCCGCCGGGTGGTGGGCTGGGCCATGGCCCGCCACGTGCGCACTGAACTGGTGTTGGACGCGCTGGACATGGCCGTCCACCAGCGGCGCCCCCTTGGCGTCATCCACCACTCGGACCAGGGGCGCCAATACACCTCGCTTGCCTTCGGGAAGCGTTGCGGCCAAGCCGGCGTTCGCCCCTCGATGGGATCGCTCGGAGATTGCTACGACAACGCCCTGTGTGAGAGCTTCTTTGCCACTTTGGAATGTGAACTCCTCGATCGCCGATCCTTCCGTTCGCTCGACGAAGCCCGCCACGCGGTGTTTGAGTTCATCGAGGGTTGGTACAACCCTCATCGACGACACTCCGCCCTCGGTCAGATTTCCCCAGCTCGTTACGAGCTCGCCCATGCCAATCCACACTGATCAGCCTGTACCTGTCCACCAAACCGGGGGAACCCCAACGACTCTGGTGACTGATTACTGATTACTGATTACTGATTACTTATGACTGGTCATTGTCTGAGGGCTTGCAACAACGCAACGTGGATCCGGCCGTTGCTGGCGGCGACCGAGGCTGGTGCGCGCAACGGATCCGGGCGACCATCGACGCGGGAGACGACGCCTCCGGCCTCGGTGACGAGAAGCAAGCCGGCGGCCAAGTCCCACGGCGCCAGACGCAGCTCCCAATAACCGTCGAACCGCGCCGCCGCCACGTACGCCAGATCCAAGGCGGCCGACCCCAGTCGTCGAACCCCGCGAGATTGCATGGCCAGGCGGGCATAGAGGTTGAGGTTGTTTTCTGGATTGCGGTCCAGGTCGTAGGGGAAACCGGTCACGAGCAGGCTGTCGGCCAGAGTGGCCGTGGCCGAGACGTGCTGGCGGGTTTCGTTGAGCAAAGTTCCTTCCCCGCGCCGGGCCGCGAACAATTCGTCGCGCATCGGATCGTAGACCACACCGAATTCGATCACGCCACGGTCCTCGCCGGCGATCGATACCGCGAAGTGAGGGATCCCGTGGGCGAAGTTCGTCGTGCCGTCGAGCGGATCGATGATCCAACGCCACGCCTCACCCGGCCGGGCGCCGCCCTCTTCCGCCAGAACCCCGTCCGTCGGGAACGCCGCAGCCACGCCTTCGATGATCAGATGCTCAGAAGCGCGGTCGAACTCGGTCACCAACTCCAATGGACCCTTGTGCTCGACGGAAGCCCGGCCGAGGCCGGGGCGGAGCACATCCCCGGCGCGGCGCGCCAGGTCGACGGCGAGGTCGAAGCGAGTGGAGGAGGAAGTCATAGGGGGCCCGGTGATTCTAACGTGCGCCCGGGTGCGGGGGACGAGGAGAAAGATCCTCTCAACAACCCGTCTCACACGGCGAAGGGACTTCCCCTCGCGGCTTTCCTTCCCCACCCTCTCCCCTTTGGCGGGAGGGAGGGTGAGGCGTAGTTCCTCCCAAGAAACGCATCCCACGCGCCGAACGGTGCGCGGCGCGTTCTCTTCCCACCCTCTCCCCTTGGGGAGAGGGCAGGGTGAGGGAAAAACTCCCCTCACGCGCGGAACATCCAGGATCAATAGGCCAAGAACAGGCGGTTGCCTCCGGCGGAGAGGATCTCTGCCAACTGCGGAGCCTGGCGGACGATTTCCGATCCCCAAAGCACGATGAGAACGGCGAAGGCCGCCACCGCCAGGCGGTAGGCCAGGCGGCCTTCCTTCGACCGCGGTGAGAGAAAGACCGACGGCTGGAGCCAGGCCGCGGCGGCGAAAGGAGCCAGGAACGGGACGAGTGGGAGGTGAAATCGAGGCTCGGCCAACACCGGCACGTATCCGAGCAGAGTGGCGCCGATAAGAAGAAGGACGAGGTTCCGGCCATGGGGCCCTTCCGCCGAGGCCAGGCCGAAAGGTGCTGAACCGGCGACGGCGAGCCATGGGATGACGAGGACCAGATAAGCCAGCACCAGCAACGGTGTTGGGAGGGGGCCAAAGACATTGTTGCTGTAGAAGTACACCAGCTCCCGCGTTTCGAAGGCGGCCATGTAGGCCAGGCGTTTCGGCAGGAGGGCAAGGGCTCTCAGCGGGTCATCACGGACAAAGCCGATGGCCTGCTGCATCGTCCAACGGTCGCGTTCGTCGTCGCCGATGAACCGGGTGGGGATCAGCGCCACCGACGAGACGAACCCGCCATTGCCCTGGGGGTGATAGCCGACGAACAAGTTGTACCCCATCGAGTTTTCGACGAACGCCGGGCGTCCCAGGACGAGGCTGTTGCGAATCGACCAGGGAATGAGGAAGGCGGCCACGGCCAGTGAAAACACAGCCGCCTGGCGCCAACCGGCGGTGCGGCCAAGCCAGCCCACGGCGAAGATAAGGAACAAGGCCAGCGCGCCGCGAGTCAGCGCCGCCATGCCCAACATCAGCCCGGCGGCCAGCGCCGAGGTCGGTTTCCGGTCGTCGCCGGCCCGTAGCATGAGAATCGCGCCGAGGACCGTTAGCAGGATGAACAGATTTTCCGATCCCAGCCCTATCGGATACATCCACAGGATCGGGTAGAGGGCGACGACGATGGCCGCCATGCATCCGGCGCGGTCCGGGAGGCGCAGCCGTCGCGCCAGCAAGAGGGTCAGAGGCGCCAGCGCCGCCCCTAGCAGGGACTGGACCAGTCGCACCGCAGCCAGCCGATTCGTCTCTCCTGCGACCAGATACACCGCGGCTAGGAACGTCGGATACCCTGGAGGGCGAAAGACGGTGAGGTAGCCTTGCTCCGGAACGGATGGGGGGCTGAGATCGATGTGGTACCAACGGCCGAAGTAATCCTCCAGCCTCTCGACGTAGTCACGTTGATACCAGCGGTAGCCGTTCCCGCGGGCGATCGACAGGCCCAGCATGTCGTACTGGTACATGTCATCCAGACCGAGGGGAAGTTGCAGGAAGACCAGGACCAATGTCAGTCGCGGAATCCAGGCTAGCAAGAAAAGACCAGCGAGCAGGCGCTTGGCCGGCGGCGTGGAGCGCGGTGGCGGATCAGCCCGCGTGCTGACCGGCGAGGTAGTCATCGATCGCCCCCAGCAGCAGCTCGACGTCGGCGGGTTGGATCTCTCCCATGTGGCCGATGCGGAAGGTCATCTCGCGCAGCGCGCCGTAGCCGCTGGCGATGGCCATGTCGCGCGAGGCCAGATGGGCGATCAGACCGGCGACGTTGAGGCGGCGGTCATGGACGACGGCCGTCACCGTCTTCGACCGATATCCCTCCGGCGCCAGCAGGGCCATCCGCTCGAGCGCCCAAGTCTGGGTCATTTGCGCCATGCGCGCGTGTCGGGCGAAGCGCGCCGGAAGTCCCTCGATCAAGATCCGGTCGAGTTGGGCATCGAGGGCGAACAAGAGCGAGATGGCCGGTGTGGCCGGAGTGTTGTTCTGCTGCCGGTAGCGCTCCAGCAGCAGGAAGTCGAAGTACCAACCGCGATGGGGCACCCGGGCCGCCTGTTCCAGAGCCCGATCGCTGACGGCGGCGAACGCCAACCCGGGGGGCAGCGCGAAGCATTTCTGCGAAGACGTCAGCAAAACGTCCAGGCCCCAGTTGTCGGTCTGGATGTCGGCGCCGCCGGCCGAGGAGACGGCGTCGATCAGGATCATCGTGTCGGGCGAGGCCTGGCGCACGGCGTCGGCGATGGCGGCGACGGGATTCTCGACGCCGGTGGAGCTCTCGTTGTGGACCAGCGCCACGGCATCGTACGAATGACGGTGCAGGGCGTCGGCTACTTGCTGCGGATCGTGGGGCTGCCCCCAGTCCACGTCGAGACGGTCGGCGGGCAGGCCGTTGGCTTGGGCCACGTCGAACCAGCGCTCGGCGAAGGCGCCTCCGACGCAAACCAGGGCGCGCCGGCGCACCGTGTTTCGCAGCGCAGCCTCCTGGAGACCACTGCCGGACGAGGCGGTAATGAAGACGCGGTGGCCGGTTTGCAGAACACTGCGAAGTCTGGGTTGGATCCGGGCGAACAGGTCGGTGCAAGCCGGACTGCGGTGGCCGATCATCCGGTGGGTCTGAGCTGCCAGAATCTCGGGGGCGACGTCGGTGGGGCCGGGGATGAACAAGTGGGCCATGAGCTACCTCGCCGGTGAACGAGGCATTCTAGTCGATGGGAACATCGACTGCCATTTGGGACGGGCACCAAGACGCGAGCACCGCCTTAATGCTTTGGCCCCGCTTCGCGCCCTTGGCGCCCTGCCCTGAAGAGGGTAAGGGCCGGCCCGCCTCCCCTTCGGGATGCGCCCTCACCCCTTCGGGTGCACCCTGGGTGTGCGCCGCCCTTGGCGCTCTGTCCCCTGGGGACGCCCGAAGGGGCGTAGAGAGCGAAGGGGCGTAGAGGGCGGAGCACCCTGTCAGGGCCGGCCCGCCTCCCCTCCGGGATGCGAAGCGCGATGCACGGGGGACCATACCTGCCGCGCCCTCTTGGGCCCGCTGGGGACAATCCGTTGTTAGGCACATTGGGTGCAGGCCAACCCCTTGGTTCTCGCTCGGGGGCGATTTGCCCGCCCGCGTCCCGAGGTGAGAGCCTCGGGAAAATCAATCATGAACTCAATATAACGAAATACAATATTGACTTTCCTGCCTCCAGCCGTAAGATATGGTCCGAAACGTCCTATCGACCTTGAGGGCGACATGAACGCCATGATGACCCTTTGCCCGGTCTGCGGTGAACGACTGGCCGTTATTCGGCTGCATTGCCGGGCGTGCCAGACGACGATCGACGGACAATTCGACGCCGGGCCGCTAGGGCGGCTGGCGACGGAGCAACTCGCCTTCGTCGAGACCTTTGTCCGCTGCGAAGGGAAGTTGAACCGCATGGAACGGGAGCTGGGCCTGTCTTACCCCACGCTTCGTTCCCGTCTCACCGACGTGATTCGCCAAATGGGATACCCGGTGGGCCCCGAGCCGCCGGTGCTCTCGGAGGACGAGCGTACTCGGGTCTTGGATCTGTTGGCCGCCGGCGAGATCGACTCGGCCGAGGCGATGCGGCGGCTGGAGGGAGAAACCGCGTAGGAGCGGGGCGGAAGCCGGGATGGACACGGCACAGGTGGAACTCAAGCCAGGCACGATCGTACGCGTGATCTCGATCGGAGGGGATCTGCGCCTCACGGGGGGCGATGCCCGTCGACTCGAGGCGAAGGCCGGACGCCGTGGCGGGCTCCGAGTCACAAGCCGCGGCGAGGCGGTCGAGATTACCTGTGAAAGCGGGTGTCTGATCTTCTTGCCAGCGGACTGCGCGGTGGAGGTCGGCGCGGTCGGCGGTGACGGCCGGGTGACCGACCTCACCGGCCCGCTGAAGACGGCGACAGTCGGTGGAGACTTGCGACTCCAACGCCTGCATGAGGTGTCGATCGGAAATGTGGGTGGGGACGTCCTCGCCCAGCGCGTGCAGGGGCCGTTCGAGCTAGGTACGGTGGGGGGCGACGCCCGGCTCGAGAGGATCGATGGACCGGTCCACCTTGGATCCGTTGGAGGTGATTTGCGGGCTGTCGGACTCGAAGGCAGTCTGGAGGCGCATGTGGCCGGAGACGCCCGTGTGAGCATGGCGACCCGCCCGGGGACCCAGTCGACATTGCAGGCCGGCGGAGACATCTTCTGCCGAGTCCCGCCGGGCTCGTCTCTCCACGCCGAGTTGCTGGCCAAAGGCGATCTGCGGGTCGAAGGGGCGGGCGAGGTGACGCGGGAAATGGGATCGGCCGCCCTCACTCTTGGTGCGGGCGAGGCCTCCCTACGGGCGGTTGCCGGCGGTGATCTGGCGCTGGTCGTGACGGCCTACGCCGATCCGACGGGATGGGCAGGTGCGATCACAGCGGAGGTCGAAGCGGCGTTGTACGAGGTCGAAGCGGACCTCGATACCGAGTTGGAGGAGGGGACAGTGAGCGCGGCCGGTGTGGGGGAGCAGGTCCGGCGGGCTTTGGATCGCGCCCTACGGCCGGCGCCTCCCCGTGAGAGGGACGAGGCCGAACCCGGCCCGGGCGTCGATCGCGAGAGACAGATGATCTTGGCGATGCTCGCCGACCGACGGATCACGGCCGAACAGGCCGAGGCCCTCTTTCGCGCACTGGAGGGGGACGCGTGAGCCCTCACCCCATACCCCTCTCCCGGGCCAAAGACCCGGGAGAGGGGCCGTGGGTGAGGGCGTGACGGCCGCAACTGCTGCTCGCTCATCTTCTCGCTCGGGCTTGCGAGCGGTCGATCCGCGCCGAGACCTGGCTGGCCTGGCCGATCTGATCGAGCTGGCTTTCGCCGACAGTCTCGATCCCTCCGGACGGCGGATGGCACAGGAAATGCGGCGCTTCGGACGCCTGGGGTGGATTGGCTGGCTGTTCGGGCACTTGATGCTGCCTCCGGCGGCCTATCCGCAAGGGTATGTCTGGGTCGAGGGTGGGCGGGTCGTCGGAAACGCCAGCCTGCTGCGGGTCGAGGGAACGGCGGGGCGCTGGGTGCTGGCGAACGTCGCCGTCCATCCACAGCACCGTCGGAGGGGGATCGCACGCTCGCTCCTCGCCGCGTGTCTCGAGCTGGCCGCGCGCCACTGGGCGCAAGAGATCGTATTGCAGGTCAAGGCACGCAATGAAGGGGCGCGGGCCCTGTACCGTCAGTTCGGTTTCGTCGACCAGGGCACTTGGGTGAGCTGGCGGAAAGCCGCACCGTCCGCCGCCGTGGCCAGTGGCGGGAGGTCGGCGCGCCCAAGGCGCGATGAGGATTGGTCGTCCCAGTGGGCGCTGGCACAGCGCGTCGCCCCACTGGGTTTCGTCTGGCCGCATCCGCTTCGGGCTTCCCTCTTCCGACCCGCCCCCTGGTACGGCTCCGAAGCCTGGGCCCATTGGACATGGCCATCCTCTGGCGCCCCCCTGGCGACTCTCTCGGCGCGCGTCGGGGGCGATGGCGGAACCCAACTCTACCTGCTGTGTGAACCGGAGGCGCTGGGCCATGCGGAGGCGCCGCTCTTGGAGTTGGCGCTGAGCGCAGCGCTCGAGCGCGGCGGGATGATCCACCTCGAGTCGGAAGCGGGGGGCGGCGAAGCGCCGGTCCGCAGCTTCGGATTCGTCGAGCAACACCGCCTCACCTGGATGCGGCTCGATCCCGCGGAGAAACGGCCGTGACCCTGGGCAGGCCCGTCCGGCGAATTCGCCGCACCTTAGCCGAGTACCCGCGCCCGTTCTGGACGCTCGTCGTCGGGACGTTCATCGATCGTCTGGGCGGCTTCATGCTTTTCCCGTTCTTCGCGCTGTACCTGACCTCGCAGCTGGGTGCGACGATGACCCAGGTGGGGTTGCTCTTCGCCACCTGGTCGATCGTCTCGGTCTTCGGCGCGACCATCGGCGGCGCCTTGGCCGACCGATGGGGTCGCCGCGGGATGATCATCTTCGGGCTGATCGCAAGTGGGATGACCAGCCTCTTGCTGGCTTTCGTTCACACCCTATCGCTCTTCTTCGTTGTGGCGATCGTCGTCGGCGTCGTCGCTGAGGCGGGGTGGCCGGCCCAGGAGGCGATGGTCGCCGATTTGCTCCCAGAAGAAAAGCGCGCCGACGGCTACGGGATCCTGCGGGTGGCTTTCAACCTGTCGGTCGTGATTGCCCCGGTGCTGGGCGGACTGCTGGCGGCTCGTTCATACCAGCTGCTCTTCATCGCCGACGCGCTAACCAGCGCCGCCACGGCGCTGCTCGTCTTCTTGTTCATTCCCGAGACCAAACCGCAGGCGGAACCGGGGAAGGCACCCGAATCCCTCGCGGCGACTTTCAAAGGGTACTCGACGCCTTTGCACGACCGGCTGTTCGTCATCCTGCTGGGCGGCTCGGCCTTGCTGGGTATGGTCTACCTGCAACTGAACAGCTCGCTGGGCGTCTACTTGCGCGATGTCTATCAGGTGCCGCCGCAAGGCTATGGGTATCTGCTCAGCCTGAATGCTCTGATGGTCGTGTTGATGCAGTTCTGGATCACCCGCCGGATCGCCGGGTTGCCGCAGTTCCTGATGTTGGCCTTGGGCGCTGTCCTGACCGCCATCGGCTTCGGCCTGTATGGGTTCGTCAGCGTCTATGGCTTGTTTATGGTGGCCATGGCGATCCTGACCGTGGGTGAGATGATCATGGTTCCGGTCGGCCAGGCGCTGGTGGCGCGCATGGCGCCGGAGGATATGCGCGGCCGGTACATGGCAGTCTTCGGCTTGGGCTGGACGGTCGCCGGAGTTTTCGGGCCCTTGATGGCCGGCCGCCTGCTGGACGGCGGGAATCCGCAATGGCTGTGGTATGTGTCGTTGCTCTTGGGGCTGGCCGCCGCCGGGACGTTCTTGTATCTGGATGGATTCGACCGACGGCGCAGCCGTCAGACGGACCTCCTGCAGACCGTCATGACCGGGGATGGCGAGGCGTGAGGGTCCGGATGTGTTGATCGCGAGCCCGCGGCATCGTTTCGTGGCGAATCGGAAGCTGGCCTCGGGCGAGGGGGTCGTTGCCGCGCCCAGGATTTCGAGGAGGAACGTGTGACAACGTCCGAAGAGCGCGTGAAGATTCTCAAGATGGTCGAGGACGGCAAGCTCACCGCCGAGGAGGCGGCCGGTCTGCTGGTGGCGCTCAGCAAGGGTGAGCGCAAGCGGGCCCCGGCGGTCGACGCCGAGTCGCGTTGGCTGCGGGTGCGCGTCACCGACCTGGCCACCGGCAAGCCCAAGGTCAACGTCAACATTCCCATGCGCCTGGTCAACGTCGGCTTGCGGGTGGGGGCGCGCTTCATCCCCGACATGGAGGGGGTCGAGCTGCAGGACCTGTCGCGGGCTCTTGAGGAGGGGATGACGGGCAAGATCATCGACGTCGTCGACGAAGAAGACAACGAACGGGTCGAGATCTACGCCGAGTAGAGCCAACGACCAGTGATCAGTGACCGGCGATCGGTGACCAGTGATCGGTGACCAGTGATCAGTGATCAGTGACCAGTCACTCCTGATGACTGATCACTGATTACTGATTGCGTATCACTTCTCCTCGCGGCCGATGTAGAGTAATCTCGTCCTCGACCTGTCGCCCTCCGGGAGGACTCGCGGTGGACATCGAAGGCAAGCATGCACTGGTACTGGGCGGGTACGGCCTGGTGGGCATGTCCGTGTGCCGCCGACTGCTCGAGCATCGACCGGCGAGTCTCGTCGTCGCCTCCCTGCGTCGCGAAGAGGCGGAGGCCGGCGCAGCCGAGTTGCGCGCCGCCTTCCCGTCGGCAAGCGAAGGGATTCGGGCCGCCTGGGGGGACATCTTGCTTCGGGCCGAGTGGCAGGACGGTCCGGCGGGGGTCCACCCTCGCACGGCGGTATTGGCCGACCCGGCGAAACGCCGGCGGTTGGTCGGCGATATCTTAGACGAACTCAGCGAGGACATCCTTGAGGCCTCGCTGCTCTACCAATTGATTCTTGGGACGGCGCGCGGGCTGGATCGGCGGCCGGCACAGATCGTCGTCGATTGTGTCAACACGGCGACGGCGGTCGCCTATCAGAACATCTTCCAGACGGCGCGGCGGCTGGAAGACCGCATTGAGGCCAAGGAACGCACCAATTGGCCGGAAGAAGTCGAGCGGCTGCTGGCTTCCCAGTACATCCCGCAGCTCGTGCGCCACATGCAGATTCTGTATGAGGCGATGGTGCGCGCCCGAACCCAGGCCTACCTCAAGGTCGGGACGAGCGGCACGGGTGGGATGGGATTCAACATTCCCTACACCCACGGCGAAGAGAGGCCTTCGCGGGTTCTGCTGTCGAAGTCAGCCGTGGCCGGGGCCCAGTCGCTGTTGACCTTCCTGATCGCTCGCACCCCCGGCGGTCCGTCGGTGGTCAAGGAGATCAAGCCGACGGCGGTCATTGCCTGGAAGGACATCGGCTACGGGACGATTCGCCGCGGGGGAAGGGAAGTTGCGTTGTTCGACTGCCCGCCGGCGGAAGCGGTATCCCTGGACGATCCGCAGTCCCTTGCGGCGGAAGGCGAATTCGGAGCCGACACAGGCGAAGTCTTGCGCTCCGTCTACATCGACACCGGCGAGAACGGCCTTTTCGCGGCTGCCGAGTTCACCGCGATCACCACGCTCGGCCAAATGGAGTACGTCACACCCGAGGAAATCGCCGACAACGTCGTAACCGAAATCCGAGGGGGCGCCACCGGCCGGGAGATCATCCAGGCGCTCGACGGGGCGGTGATGGGGCCATCCTACCGGGCGGGGATCTTGCGCCAGGCAGCCGTGACACGCCTGCGTCAGCTCCAAATCGAGCACCAGGACGATTCGGTCGCCTTCGAGATTCTAGGTCCGCCTCGGCTCTCGAAACTGCTCTACGAGGCTTACTTATTGAAGAAGGTGTGTGGGACGCTGGGGCAGGTATTGCAGCAGACCCCGGCCGATCTCTCGGCCGAGCTGGAACGCATGGTGACCGACCATGCCCCCCTACGCCGACGGATTGTCTCGATTGGGATCCCCATCCTGCTTTCCGACGGGCGCCGCCTCCTGCGGGGACCGACGATCAAATCGCAGGACGCCGAGCACGGGTGGGTGGACCTCACCCCGCAGAACTTGTCTCGCTGGCAGGAGCGAATCTCGAGTCTGCGGGCATTCCTTCGCCTCCTGGCCGAGTCTGGCGCCGGGTCCGCCCAGGACCGGGTGTACCCATCGGCCGCAACCTGGACCGAAGACGACGCCTTCGACGTGGGGGAGGTCGTCGGCTGGCTCTTCATCCATGAGGAAAAGGGCCGGCGCGGGAAGGCGTAAGCGCGCTGACCCCCACCCCCACCTCCCCCTGAAAGGGGGAGGGATGCTCATCCAAAACGGCTTGTGCGGCGAATGAATCAGTTTCTCCCGGTCGTTCCGTGGCCGGATGGCCTCCCACTTATGTCACGTTTCCCCTGATTCCAGGGCATGCTATACTGCTCGGAGCCAGCCGGTCGAGCCGAGGCCCAGGGAAGCCCACCGTAGATGAGCACCACAGCCAAGGTATCCCGGCGTCGGCGGAAGGACCTCCCCGCGGTCCCAGAGCCGGTGGCCGCGCCCGAGCGGGCGCGCACCTCCCTCGAACTCCTCTACAACATCAGCCGGGAGCTGGCCGCTCAGCTCGACTTGAGGCGGCTCCTGCAACACATTCTGGAACTCACCCTGGAGGCCGTCGGGGCGAGCAGCGGAAGCATCCTGGTCCTGGATGAGCGGGCCAACCTTCTGCAGGGCGCCGTGGCCTTCGGCGGCGAGGTCCGCGATCACACTGCCGAGCAGTTGGCCGACACCTACGAGCGCGGCCTGGCCGGGTGGGTCGTCGAACAGCGGAAAGCCGTGCTGGTGCACAACACCGGCGACGACCCACGCTGGCTGCGCCGGCCGCTCCCGCGCGACGGGGAGTCGCGCTCGGCGATCTGTGTGCCGCTGCTGGCACGCGAGAATGTGGTCGGTGTCCTGACCGTCGTCCACCCACAAGCCGGCCATTTTGGCGAGGATGATCTGGCGCTGATCCAGGCCATCGCCGATCAGGCTGGAATCGCCGTCGAGAATGCGCGGCTGTTCAGCGCTGAGCAGGACCGTCGTCGTTTCGCCGCCACGCTGCAGGAAATCGCCCGCACCATCAGCGCTACGCTCGAACCTGGGCAGGTATTCCCGGCCGTACTGGAACAATTGGAGCGCGTCGTCCGCTTCGACAGTGCCAGCATCCTGCTGCTCGAGGACGATCACCTGCACCTGGTTGCGGCTCGAGGGTTTGCCAACGGCGACGAGGCCGTCGCCCTGCGGCTGCCGCTGGATGAGAGTCTGCTGATCGGTCGGGTGTTGGCGCGTCGGCAGCCGATCGTGATCGCCGATGTGCAGGCTGAACCCGGATGGCTGCGCAAGGAGAGCCTCCCCGAGGCGGACGAAATCCGCGGCTGGATCGGGGCGCCTCTCATTGTGCGTGACCGCGCCGTGGGCCTGCTGAATGTCGACAGCCGGACGGTTGGGGCCTACGGCGAGTCCCACGCCGCCGACGTGATGGCCTTCGCCGACCAGACGGCGGCGGCCGTGGCCAACGCCCAGTTGTTTGCGGAGACTCAAGCCGCGCGGCGCCGCTTCGTTACCCTCTTCGAGGACAGCGTCGACCCCGTGTTGATCACGACCCCGACGGGCGAGGTGACCGACGCCAACGTCGCCGCCGTCGAGTACCTCGGGTACTCCTTGGAGGAGCTGCGTGGGGTCGAAATCCTGAGCCTGTTTGCTCCACGAAACGAGGCGCCTCCGGCCGAGGCGCTGCAGGCAGGCGAGACGCTGGCTTATGAGGCGATCGCCACTCACCGCAATGGCCACAGCCTGCCGATCGAGGTCCATGCCAAGCGCATCGAGCTGGCGCCGCAGCCGAGCCTGCAGTGGATTCTGCGCGACGTCTCGGAGCGCTTGGCGTTGGACGAACTGCGGCGCGACCTGACGTCGATGATCTTCCATGACCTGCGTTCCCCGTTGGGCAACATCATCTCCAGCCTCGAGATGTTGGATGGCTCGCTGACTGAGTCGGACGAGACGACGCGCTCCGTGCTGTCGATCGCGCTGCGTTCAAGCCGGCGGCTGTCGCGTCTGGTCGAATCGCTGCTCGACCTGGCGCAGCTCGAGAGCGGTCAGGCCGTGCTGCACCGAACGCAGGCTTCGCTGAGCGCGCTGATCGTCGAAGCGGTGGAGGAAGTCCATCCGCTGGCCGAGGCCCGCGGGCACATGATCCAGTTCTCGTTACCCAAGGAACCGCTTTCGGTGGACATTGACGTCGAGATGATCCGGCGTGTGTTGATCAACCTTCTGGAGAACGCCCTCAAGTACACACGCACGCCGGGCCGCATCGGCATCTTTGGCCGCCGCCAGGCCAACCTGGTCGTCGTCGGTGTTCGCGACAGCGGCCCGGGGATTTCCCCGCAGGACCAGAAGACGGTCTTTGAGAAATTCGCCCGCGTGCGGAAGGAAGGGCAACCGAAAGGGCTCGGCCTCGGCCTGGCCTTCTGCCGATTGGCCATCGAGGCTCACGGGGGAAGAGTCTGGGTGGAGAGCGAACTGGGCGAGGGCGCGACATTTTCTTTCGAATTGCCGGCGTAGAACGCTCCCCGCGGGCATGGGGCTCGCCGGGAGCTGGCGGAGCTCCCCATGCGTGAAATAGCCAAAGGAGTCTTCCTGCAGGAGGGATATCCGGGCGTCCGACTGGGCGCGGTCGTCGCCGACGGGACGGCCGTGCTGATCGACAGCCCGCTGCGTTTGGAGGACGGGCGAGAGTGGCTGGCCGAGGTTGGTGCGCGCGGCCGACCGCGCTTCTTGGTCCTCCTGGACGACCATCCGGATCGCGTGTACGGCGCCCGCGGCCTCGACCTGGCGTTGATCGCACAATCCCAGGCGCGCGAGGCCATCGCCTCCTGGCCGGATCCGCTACGGGGGAACAGCCAGCCCCTGGGCGCCGAAGCCGACCGCCTGAAACGGGTCAGCGGCCTGGCCCGGGCTGTGCCTCATCTCGGGTTTGAAGATGAGCTTCACCTGCAGCTCGGGCCGCGCACGATCGAACTCCGCCATCGTCCTGGTCCGCGCCCGGGTGCGGCGTGGGTCGTCCTGCCCTGGGCCAAAGTTGTCTTTGTCGGCGATGCGGTGTGGCTGCGTGAGCCCCCTTACCTGGGAGAAGCCGATGTCGAGGCGTGGCTCGAATCCCTGGCCGAGCTGCGCGGCTCGTCCTTCTCGCGCTATAAGATTGTTTCGGCACGCGACGGAGTGGTGCGCCGCGAGGCGCTGATGGCCATGGCCGGATTCCTCCGTAAGGTCGCCCATCGCCTCGACCGGCTGCGCGATCGGGAGGAGAAGCCCGAGGTCGCCGGCCGCCTGGCGATGCAACTGGCAAGGTCGTTCCGGATCCCGGCCGCCCGCCGCGAGCAGGCGCTCCTTCGTTTACGATCCGGGCTCGAGCGTTTGTACGGCGAACAATACGCCGAGGCATGATCGCGCTTCGCATCGCGCTTCGCATCCCGAAGGGGATCCCGCAGGGGACCCCGCATCCCTCGTTTCAGACTCAGAGGAAGATGCGGGGTGATCGCGCTTCGCATCGCGCCTCGCATCGCGCTTCGCATCCCGAAGGGGACCCCGCATCCCTCGATTCAGATGGTGGCAGCACCGGGTCATAGCGCCGGTCTTGAATTGCCGACCTACCTGGCGCCCAATCCCCTACGGGACGCTCAGCGCGGTGGCCTGCGGCTGTTGCTAGGCCTGGCTTCGCCCCTTCGCCCTCTACGCCCCTTCGGCCTCTACAGGCCGCCAAGGGCGGGCGTCCCCAGGGGACAGGGCGCCAAGGGCGGGCGCGCCCAGGGCGCAAGTCCCCGGCAGGGCCATGGTTGAGACGATTGATGGACCGGACCCAGCTCAGGAGAAGAGTGTCCTGTGACCGAACGCCGGCCGTCGCCTTCCGAGGGGAGGAACCTGGGCCCGGCCCCCGCCGTGGATCCTAGCCAACCCGTCCGTGCTGGGACGCCGGCAGAGGCGATCGATCTGATGCGCCAGTCTGCCAGGGTGCGTCTCGGTTTGAGCCTGACTCAGCGCCAGCTGGCAGCCTTCGCCTGGTACCTGGATGAACTGGTGCGTTGGAACGCCCGTCACAACTTGACGGCCGTGACCGATCCGATGGGGATCGCCGTCAAACACTTCCTGGACTCGCTGACCCTGACCCCCTACCTCCGTGGGCCGGAGTCATCTCGCCTGGTGGACGTTGGGACGGGCGCCGGTTTCCCCGGTGTGCCGCTGCGGATCACCCATCCTTCGCTCCGGTTGACTTTGGTCGAAGCGACCGGGAAGAAGGCGGATTTCTGCCGGCACATCGTCGAAGGCCTGGGGCTGGTGGAGGTCGAAGTGGTCCATGCCCGGGCCGAAGATGTGGCGCGACAGGCCAACCACCGCGAGGCCTACGACGTAGCCACCGGACGTGCGGTGGCCTCGCTTCCGGTCCTGCTCGAATACCTGCTGCCCCTGGTGCGGGTGGGAGGGCGCGTGCTGGCGCAAAAGGGTGAGAGTGCCCCGGCCGAAGTCCAGCAAGCAGCGCACGCGCTCGATTTGCTGGGCGGGCGCCTGCTCCAGATACACCCGATCGAGCTCCCGGGTGTGGCCGAAGCCCGCTACGTCGTGGAGATCGAGAAGGCGGCCGCGACGCCCGCGGCCTATCCGCGCCGGCCGGGGGTGGCCTCCCGGCAGGCGCTCTAGGCGCAGTGACCAGTGATCAGTGACCAGTGATCGGTGGGTACGGTCCGGGTACATGGGTAACATGAGTCCAGGTACATGGGTGAAAGTCTCCGCGGGGAGAATGGACGTCGGGGAGGTGCCCGATGCCCTGGAGAGAGACCTGGCCCATGCGAGAGCGTCTGTG
>Ga0209751_10000859_pt1 | contig 32127 bp, 58 predicted proteins | sample RifCSP13_1_FD_184019 | JGI IMG/M metagenome (GOLD analysis project Ga0209751, IMG submission 184019) | Soil microbial communities from Rifle, Colorado - Rifle CSP2_sed 13_1 (SPAdes) (version 2) | ecosystem: Environmental > Terrestrial > Deep subsurface > Rock core/Sediment | place: Rifle...
GCACCAACGGCAACGTGAGCGTGGGCTCGGGCCGCGAGTTCGGGACGCCCTACAGCGTCAATCCGGGCGAGCAGTTCTCCGTGACGCTCAAGTTCCCGTTCGGCGGCGTGGTGGAGCCGCTGGTGGCGGGTTCAGCGGGCTCGCTGCTCGACTTCGGCGACGACACCGACGCGCGCATCTTGGCGCGAGTCTACACGATCGGTCCGCGTCGCCGTCCGGTGGCGTGAACAGGAGCGGAGCAAGGCGATGACCTCGTTCAACCGAATCCAGATGGCCGACGGCCGCGAGTTCTCGCTCGCGGAGTGGTATCATCAGCCGCGCTTCTCGACGATCGAGTTCGCGTCCGACGCAGCGGTGAACCTCCGCTGCTTCAACTACACGAACGGTCAGCGTGTCAGCTCCATCGGGCTGGCGAAGCGCAACGCGACCGAGCGCGACACCAACATGGTGCGCAAGAACGCGATGAACCAGGACGAAGCGCTCCTGTGTTTCTCGCTGCACTACGAGATCTTCGGCCTCACGCCGGTCTCGACGTCGGGCGATCCCGTCGCGCTGGCGGGCATCTCGCCGCTCGTGACGGGCGACAACCTGCGCCGTCTCCAGCGTGACTGTCTGCTCGAGCTCTTCGTGGGCGCGGGCATCAAAAAGCCGCAGTGGGGTGCGCCGTTCGCGTACCTCGGCCAGTCGATGGGCACGCGCGGCTTCGTCTCTGGCTCCGAGGGCGCCGGCGGCGTCATCACGGGCATCAACTACGGCACCGCGGGCGATCTGCACGCGATGAACCAGCAGCAGTTTAGCTTGCCGATCTACATCGGCGGCTTCGGCGACCAGGCGCGCCCCGGCAACTCGATGACGTTCTACGGCGCGTTCCGCAACGCGCGTGGCCAGGCCGTCATCGGGCTGAACCAGTCGATCCGCATCATCGTGAACGCGGACGGGTTGCTCAAGCGCCCGGCCTGATCTCGCTCGGTTCGGGAGCGACAATCGCCCCTCGAGTCGTTGCCCCCTGGGCGTCGGAGGGGGTACGATTCTGAGGGGCGATTTCATGTTCAAGACGCGCGCCAGCGAGTTCCAGCCGGACAACGAGCGGTTCTACTACGAACCGCGCGCCTATTGGACCGTGCAGTCGTTGGCGAGCGGCGTCGTGACGCCGTATGGGGCGAACGGGCGCGTCGTGGTGCCCGACGACCACTTCCGGAACGGCTCGCGATTCCCGGTGCGGCTGACGCATCTGCTCGTGAGCCCGGTCGGGTATCTCTTCCGATCGATCGTGGGTGCGCAGCCGTACACGCTCGCGAACTTCGACAACTCTGGTGCTGCAGTGGGGCGGACGCGGATCCGCATCAGCTCGCCGCACAACGCGTACTTCGAGCCGTTCGACATGCGGCTCTTCGAGTTCGCGTCGGTGGCGACGTCGGACTCACCTGGGGCGACAGAGGATCTCAACTTCGGGTACCAGAGCACGTTGCTCGGTGTCTCTCGTTGGGACTTCGATCTCCCGTACTTCGTGCCGCGTCGCGGGAACATCCAGCTCGACCTCAGCGTGGCGCCGCGCAGCGACGACATCACTGGTTCAGCGGACATCACGAGCTCGGTGCTATTCACGGAGCGCGGGGGTGCGCGTCTGGCGAATGCGCGTTTCCGTGAGCGCAAGACGCTGGCGTTCGGCAACGTGACGGCGGCGGGTCCTGGGTTGTTCTACCCGCACGAAGGCGTTGCGGTGCCGTGTGACCAGATCGGCATCCAGGCAGCTGGTGCGACGACGTTTTGGGAGTCCAACGGGCTCTTCTCGCCGAAGCGTTACGAGACGCAAGAGGGTAGTCGCGGGCGCGAGTACAACGAGGTCACTGGCTTCTCAGTTGCGCTCGATCAGATCGATCACGACGACGGTGTTGATGCCGCTTCAGCGACTGCGCCGGTGTCGTCGATGGCGACACGCATCGGCTGTCGGGCGAAGACGCGCAACTGCGGTACGGGGGAGTTGTGGTGGCGCGAGTGTGCGCCGCTTGCGCTCGTCTGCCCGACGATGACGCCTGCGTTGGTGAAGCGGCTGGACGAGCCGATCTGGCTCGGCCCCGGCGAGCAGCTGCAGGTGGAGCTTGAGGCGCCGAGTCCGATCGTGAACAGCGAGGACGCCACGATCTCGCCGATCTACAACATGGGTGTCTCGCTCTGCGGCTACGCCGTGGTCGAGGACAACCGAGCGAAGCGGTGACGCCATGGTGATGGACGATCGGGTTCGGGATCAGATCTACCTCGAGGCGAAGCAGAACGTCTGCGATGGCGTCATCTACGAGCCGCGGATCTACTGCGACATCTTCCGGTTGAGCTCGTCGCAGCTCGTCGACGCAGGCTCGCCCGACGTCTTCCGGAACGGCGAGGAGAACCCGGTCCGCATCACGTCGATGATGGCGGCGGTGCGCAGCACGAGCGTCGCGTCGCCGTCGGACGATCGGCTGATCCAGCGTGTCGGCGTGCGTCTGCGCGACCACGACGATTGGTATATGAGCAGCGAGTACATGCCGCTGCCGCACATGCACAACGTCGTGACGGCGCCCGTCGACACGATGGCGCAGAACATCGCGAGCTGGAAGTTCGAGCGCCCGGTGTTGATGGCGAAGCGCGACGCCTTCGAGGTGAAGGTCGCGCTCGACGCTGTGATTCCGGATGCCGATGGCACGGTGACGGTCAGCGTCACGTTTCACGGTGTCGGTGCGCTCTCGCGCAAGCCGAAGCAGATCAGTGGCTACGTCGAGTTCGTCTTCGCCGACGGCATCGCCAGCAAGACGATCCCGACGGACCGCTTCCGCAACCGTGGTAGTGAGCCGCTCGAAGTCGACGTGATGGTCATCTCCGCGAGCCCTGGCTCGACGGCGACGAGCCCGGTCGGCACGATCCGGAACACGCGGGTCTCGGTTCGGCAGATCGGCAGCGGCACGCTGACGCGCTGGACGGTCTGTCCGGTCACGAGCATCCCAGCGAACCCGCTCATCGATCAGACGGTGCCTGCGGTGCTCTGGGGGCAGAGCGTGGGCCGATGCGTGGTGCACCGCTTCCCGGGTGCGGATGATGGTCTGCCTGGGTGGCTGTGGTACCCGAACCAGGGGCTGCAGCCGGAGCTCAACTCGCTCGTCAGCCTCGGTGAGGATGACGACATCGAAGTCTATTTCGCGATGAGTGGTTACGCGATCATCAAGTGAGGCCCATGTGTCGTCGCGGCTCTACAAAGGCACAGCGCTCGGGCGGCGGACCGTTTCGCAAGCTCAAGTGCAGACGATCGTCGGCATCGATCCGTCGGCGCCTGACGGCTCGTATCGCCTTATCACAGTCTTCGGTCCCGCCTCGCCGATCCTGTATTGCCTCGACGCGGCGACAGAAGAGCAGCTCTCGCAAGAGCAGTCGGTAGGCGCGGAGATCGGCGAAGGTCTGACGCAGACCGAGTGGCCTGAGGTTGCTACGTCGGTGCCGTGGTCGGCGCGGCTGCAACCAGATCAGCGGCTACGTGCGTTGGCGAAGCCCGGGAGTGGCGCGGGTATCGTGCATATCACGGTGAAGATCGAGTACCGACTGATCGTGGAGGGCTGACGTGGCGACGCTCTGGCAAGTCGTGCGCGAGGCGATGGAGGCGGAACGCACCACGAGCGATGCGTGGGGCAAGCTTTGGCCCAGTGCACGCCGTGGCACGCTCGCGCCTTCGATTCGCAGTGCGGCGACAGCGCGTGCGACGCAGCTCTTCGTGTTGCACTCCGAGCTCTACGGGCTCGTGCAGAACGTCATGCGCGATGGCGGCGTACCGGAGGTGATGCGCAATCTCGTGCCGCCGCCGCGCCCGTGGCCGCGTCTGCCGGAGCCTGGTGACCCGAATGGCTGGTCGGGCTTCGTCATCCCCACGTGGGCGCAGCTCGAGGCGGAGGCGCGACGGCGCACCGGCATGGGTGATGGCGGCGCGGTCTCAGGCCCTGTGCTCGGGGCGATCGTCGTCACGGTTATCGCAGTCGTCGCGATCGCGGCCTACGTCGCGATGGACAACTACCAGGTCTCTCTCGACCTCCTCGGCCGCTGGGTCGCGTACCGCGAGGACACGCGTCGGTTCAGCGAGCAGTCGCGCGCGCAGCAGGCGCGCTTCGATGCGTGCGTCGCTGGCCGTGGTGACCCCGCGCAGTGCGCAGCGGAGTTCCCGCTGATCCGGCCCACGAGTGCAGGTGAGCAGGAGGGGCAGGCGCAGCACGACCGCATCGAGGCGGAAGGTCTGCCTTGGTGGGCTATCGCGCTGATGGCGGTGGGCGGCGTGGCGATCGCCGGTGGCGCGCTCTACGTCTACGCGCGCGGCTCGAGCGCGCCGACGCGGATCATCCGGTCGCTGCCGATGCCTCGCTCAGACACCACCGCAGCGCTCTCCGGGAGACACTGATGGCCACGAAGAAGAAGAAGTCGAAGTCGCGGAAGCCGGCACGTCGCGCTGCGCGAGGCAAGCCGACGCGCGCAGCCATCTGCGGCAAGATGGATCGGCAGTTCGGCATCCAGAAGACGCGTGCAGGCTATTGCCTCACGTACCAGGGCAAGTTCATCAAGCGGCGTGGCAAGCGCATGCCTTGTCTGTCGCAGAAGGCGTCTGCGCAGCACGTGCTCAAGAATCTGCGTCACATGGCGTGTCAGGTGTACTGATCGTGGCCGACCAGTCGCACACCGGCTTCCCGCGTTCGAGCGCGCGCATGCCGTACTTCGCACCGGCGCTGGGCGCGATGCCGCTTCCCGGCGCTGGCGCGGTTGCGGAGGCGCGAGCTGCTGTCGCGGCGCAGGTCGGCACGACGGTCGAGGCGCACATCGATCCCATGACCGGCGCACCCATGCCCGCTCTGGCACACGCTGACGCGATGCTCGCGGACGAGAACGAGGCGTTGCCCGAGACGGGGATCGGCTTCGCTACGGCTGCGATCTCGGGCGCAGTCACAGGCGCTATCGCAGCTGGCGACGCACGCGGCGCAGCAACGGGTGCAGCGGTGACGGTGGGTCTCTGGTCGGGCTTCACTGCGATGACCGGGTGGCGGGACCTCGGGCCGCGCACTCGCCTTCTGCTCTCGGCTGGCGCACTCTTGGGTGTAGGTTCGGCGGCGGGCCTGTACTTCACGCGGAGGCGGTAGGCGATGGACCTCTTCAAGGCGCTCTTGGGTGCGGTGGAGCTCGGCACCAACGTGGCAGTCGCGCATGCGGCGCACACGGCGGGCAAGAAGCACAACCGCAAGCTGGCGAAGGCTGGCGGGTGTACGCCGTGTGCGGCGAACGCAGCGCTGCAGCAGCATCACGCGAGCCTGAACGCGGCTCGAGTGGGTGCGGGACTCAAGACGCGGTGACCGCGCGCCGTTGCATCGTGTGCAAGGAACCCGGCGAGCTCGTCGTATTGGCGGGCCAGAAGACCGGCGTGCACGCGTGCGACAAGCACCGCGGTAAGGTCGAGGTTGGCGGCGAGATCGCTGGCGCTGCGCTCAAGGCTGGACTCATCACGTGGATGGATTCGCGGTATCCCGGCCTCTACGACCGGATCTCGAAGGCGGTCCGCATCATCCGGGAGTGAACCGTGGCTGCGAGCAACGACGACATCATCATCCAGGAGCTGCCGGACTACGAGTCCGGTCCTGGCCTTCGCGCGCTCGGTCGTGATCGGCGCACGCTCGCCGGCGCACCCGGGCAGCAGCTCAGTGGCTACCTCGATCAGAGCGGACGGCAGCTCGCGCTCACCGGCAATGCGGAGGCGCCGTACGTTCAGCCCGTCTACGGGCAATGGGCTACGGGCGCGTTCAACGCGGTGACCAACGGCGCCATCCTGCTCGCGCGGCCGGGGCGCATGGGCCGGCTCGTCGTCATTCGCGCACCAGCCACTGGCGACTTCCGCTACGTGTTGCTGATCAACACGACGGCGAAGGCGCTCGCCGACATCGACCTCACCGGCGACGACGCCATCATCTGGCGCGGCGTCCTTCCGCCGGCGGACATCATCGATCCGTCGCCTGGCGTCTTCGAGATCTCGTTCATGGAGATCGGCGGGTTGGCGTTCGATCGCGGCATCGCGTTCGCCGTCTCGACGTCGCTCACCGCTGTTGCGGGCTCGCTCGTCGTGAGCGGCAACGTCTCGGTCGGAGGGCTCTAGGTCATGGGCCTCGGCAACCTCGCGTCGCCCACGAACATGTGGCCGAATGGCGGCGGTAGCGGAGGTCCGCCCGGCAGCCAGCAGGTCTACTTCGCGCCGCGCATCATCGTCGGCAATGTGCCCGCCGGCGACAGTGCGGTCGATTACGACACGGACGGCTTCACGTACATCGCGGACCCAGGTGATGGCAGTGGTATCGAAGCTGCGCTCGCGTTGCTTGCGATCGATCCTCCTGGTTGGATCCACATCCGACGCGGCGTCTACGATCTCAGCACTGGTACGGTCGAAGACTTCCAGGTCCCTGGCGGTATCCAGATCACCGGCGACGGCGTGGGGACGTTGATCCAGGGTCGCACGGATGGGAGCCAACGCGTCTTCTACTTCGAGGGTGACGGCGCGTTGCGAGACCTCGGGATCACCGTGCCTGCGGGTGACGTCGGCGCGACGGGCGCAGAGGTGATCCTCGTCGAGGCGGGTGCAGTCGATATCGAGACGGTCAGTGTGATCTTCGACGGCAGCGCAGACACAGCGCTTCGTGTCGCGCTACGTAGCTCACTCAGCGGCGTGGTCACGCTGCGTCGTTGGACGTCGACGACTACGAGCACCAGTGGCGACGTCGATAGCGATGCTTTCGTGCACCTCTACGCCGTGGAGGGTGTGCCGGGTGAAACGCCGCTTGGGGCGATCCGCGGTATCGACGTCACAACGAGTGGCGGCGACGTTCCGTTTCGCGTCGGCGGCGTCATGGAGCTCACCGACTGCGTCTCGACTGGCTGGCGTGGACACGCCATCGAGATCGGCGTCACTGGTGGGAACGTCAATGTCGGTGGCGTCGGTCGCTTCGTCAATATCACGAGCACATCGAGTGGCGCGGCGTACGCAGGCGCGTCAGCCATTCACGCTGAGTTCCCGTTGCTCGCAGCGTTTAGCATCGAAAACGGTTCGTTCACATCCGGCACTGCGACGCCAGCTGGACTCGATGTGAACTGGGGCTTCGGTGCAGACTTCGAGTACCTGGGTCCGACGCTGATTGACGTCACGTTTGATGGCTTCGATGGGGCGGTGTACGGTGGCGCCACTGGGTTCGTTGCGAACTGCTATCACGCACGCGTCACGTTCTCGCCTGCGCTCACTGATGGTCCGCAGATCTTGAACGGCTCTTCGTCTCAGTTCCGATGGTACGACATCGGGATCACGTTGGATGTCGAGGATGGTACTGGTGTAGCGCTGCTCGTCGAGGGGACTGATTGTGCGTTCCACGCAGTGCGTATCAACGCGGTCTCCTCGGACCCAGTAGGTGCAGCTCAGGTCGGGATCCAAATCACAGGTTCGCGCGTCACTGTGGATGCGAGTCTGGTACGCATCAACGGTACGGATGCGACGACCTCTGCGATCGTGCTGGGTGGAGCGGATAGCAACGTCATCAATACGCACGTCGCTGTGGACGCTGAGATCGGCGGGCCGGGGATCTTGGTCAGCGGTGGTCGCAACTCGGTGCGTGGCTGCACTATCGACGCGTCTACCGCAGGGACACAGACTGCGCCAATCGAGGTCACTGGCGATCTCAACGTGATCAGCGGTAACCGGACGGACGTCGACACTACGACGGTGCCGGGTGTTGATGTCAGCGGCGATAACAACATCATCACAGGCAACGTCCTACAGGGTTCGACTGACGCGGGCTTCACGGGTGGTGTGGACAACACCGGCGTCGACAACGAGCTCGATCACAACATCGCTCCGGCCTGACCCATGGCGCGCCGAACACCGACACTGCAGAGCCGTGCTCAGTACCATCGGTACTGGGGTGTGCTCGATGGCGGCTGGGGTCCTGAGTGGATGCCTGGTACCGCCAACGTGCCCCTCGTCGGTACGGGTAGTGAAGGCGTCCTCGAAGTCGGCGATAGCGCGATGAACGGCCGTGACGGCATGCAGTACCACTGCGTGCGTGCGCCGACTGCGGGAAATGACGACGCGCTGTGGATCGCAACAGCGCTGCTCACCGGCGCTGTCGGCTCTGACATCCTTGCGACGTCGCTCGACAACACGCGGTATTACACCTACGGCAGTGACCCGATTGGTGGGCTTGCGGCGGGTACCATTGTGTTGCTCGCGCAGCCACAGCTCGGCGACTTCACCAACACGAACGAGAAGGACATCTTCGGGACGCGGAACAACCAGGGCGCAGCTGCCGGCGGCGGCATGTGCTTCACCGTCCCCAACAGCTTCAATCCGATCTCACTCGGATACCGGTTCTGCTCAAACACACCAGTGGAGATCGATTTCGACACCGGGCAGATCCGATATCTGCCAGGCAAGATGGTGCTCTTCGGACTCACGTGGGCGAGCGCGGGCGGCGGGTTGTCACGTCAGTGTCGTTTCTTCGTGAATCAGGACTTCCGTGACGAGCGTGATGTCCTCGGTACGGTGCTCGGTATCGGTGGCGACCTCACGCTCGGCACCTCGGCAGCGGGCGCGATGGCTGCTGGTCGCGAGGGGATGAACGAGGGGTGGATCCACGGCGCTGCGTTCGTCGATCGCGCCTTCACGGTCGAGGAGTTCGGTGAGTTCAGCGCTCGCACGCTCGACCTCGGGTTCATCTGGGAAGGGGTCTCCGGTGGCTGGGATGAGGGGTGGCATATCGGGATGGTCGATCCCGCGGGCACCATCGAGTCGTTCACCGGCGGCACGGATCTCACGATCGTGAACGGGCCGACGCTGCATCAGCTCATCCACGCGCGCTTCGGCCCATAGCGCCGATGTAGGCGTTGCGGCGCCTTCCGGCTGCGTGCTACCAGCGCGGCATGACGACCTCGCACGATGCGCGTATCACGCCTGTTCTTCCGGGTATCCAGCGCGTTCAGCCGCCGAACGGCGTTCGCTCCCCGATCTTCGGCGGCGACGCTGGGCCGCTGTCGCTCGACCCCAACCTCGTACCGCGTCCGCCGATCCGTCCCGAGGACGTACCGAGTGGCGCCGCGCCCGCCGTCCCGATGCCGGTACCGGCCTTCCTGGCGCCCGCTGCGCTCGCAGCAGCACCGCAGCCGGTCACGACTCCCTGGTGGCTCGATCCCAACACGCTGTTCGCTGCGGTGCAAAATCACCCGCCGCAGTTCCAAATCCTGTGGGCGTTGGGGCAGCTGACGCTGGGCAAGCTGCCGCCGGGCACGACGCGCGAGACCATCGTGCACCACTACATGACGAACGGGCTCGGCGACGCGGCTGGTGCCGCCACGCGCGAGTTCGACGCCTACTTCATGTCGCTGCCGCAGCCCATGTCGGCACCTGCCCCGCAAGCTGCGCCCGCGCTCACACCACAAGAGCCTGTGGTGTTCGACTTCGAGCTCTACTCGAAGCGACCGGAGGCACGGGCGATCGCGATCGCAGTCGCGGGCGACGCACCAGACGCTGCGATCCACCAGCTCTACGGTGGCGAGGGCGTCCTATACGCGCAGCACCTGCGTCGCCTGCCGAAGATCGATCAGACGATCGCCGCGTCGCACGCACAGGCCGCGGAGCGCCGTGCGACGCTCCCGCAGACGCCGCCTGCTGCAGCGGCACCCGCGCCCGCCGTAGCGGTGCCCGTGTCCCAGCCTGTGCCCGCCGCACCTGCGCAGCCCGGCCCCGTGCCCGCTCAGTCGGCGTCGAACGGCAGGATGACGACGGCGCGCAAGCTCGAGGCCGAGCAGATGTTCGTAGCGGGTGCGACCGTCGCAGACGTCGCCGCGAAGCTCAGCCTTCCGCTTGAGCGTATCGAGCGTGCGCAGCGTGAGTGGACCGCGCAGGGCGGCAAGATCAGTCTGACCGCCGAGGAGGCGCTCCCGCCGACTTCGCCGCTCATGCAGGCGCTCACGATCGGTGAGCAACGTGCTGCGCTGGAGCAGGCTACGGCTCCGCTGCTCGTCGAAGCTGTACCGGCGCAGACGTCGCAGTCCATGCTGCACGACGGGCTCATCGGGCGCGCGGTGATCCAAGCGGTCACGATCGCAGGGCGCGTCGGCGTCTCGTTCAACACGCTGCTCTTGCTCCTCGAGGAACTCGATCGCATCACGCCCGAAGACCGCAGCACGCTGCTCGGCACGATGCGTGGGCTCGCAGCGTCGCGCGAGGGCTGAATACCGCGCGCAGCTGTGCGTCGCAGGCAGCGGAGGATACGATGAAGAATCCGCTGCTCGCACTCGCTTCGATGCTCGGTCTGCCCAGCGACGATCGCTCGCGTGAAGAACGCGCTGCGTTGGCGGACTTGGCGCGCGCGCAGGACCACATGCGTAGCGCCCCACTACCGACCGCTACACCGCCGCAGACCTCGCATCCCGCCGAGCAGTACCGTCGTGAGGCGATGACTCGTGCGTTCAGGCCGCGCGGTCCGCGCTGGGCACGAGACTACGACCGTGCATCGCCCGAGACCCAGCATCGGATCGTCGTCGCCGCCGAGGCGAAGCAGAAGCGCAAGACCGCTCGCCGTGAACGCGACGAGATCCGCTCCAAGGTCGGTCGCATGCTGCTCGGCTACATGTACCGGTACGCGTGGCTCCGCGAGCTCCTGCCGGAGCACTTCGACGCGCGGACGCTGCGTCGCATCGCGTTCGGTGATGGTGCGCCGCGTTGGTTGCAGCTCGACTCAGATCGGCCGTGGATCGTCTTCGGCGAGCAGGCGCACGTCGAGCGTGAGCTGTGGCTCGCGGAGGGGCTGCGCAGCGTATGACGCGGCGTGCATGCGTTGGGGTGTGGCTCGATCCGCAGCACATCATCTACGTCAAGGCGGAGTCTGAGCGCCGTCGCATCACGAACGCGGAAGTCTATCGCGAACTCCTCGATGAGGCGATCGCACGCCGCGCCATGAGCGCGACCGTAGCCGTGGTGACGGTGAAGCAGCTCGATCTCATCGACGGGTTACTCGCTACGACACGCCGTGGCGTCCAGCAACGCACCGTCGCCGGACGGCAGCAGGCTCTCGCCTTCGGGAAGAGAGCGAAATGACGGCAGACGTGCGTCTCGAACACGAGATCGAGCGACTACGTGCCTGCGTCGAGGCGCTCGTGCTCAACATCGCGCAGTCCGGACCATCGCTCGAGGCTGCGCGAGCGCTCGCTGACTGCGCGGTGCGCATCGTGGCGCTCGTTGCGGTCAAGGACGCACGCGAGCACGCAGCGCACACCGCCGCTTGTCTCGCCGACAAGCCCGAGTAGCGTCGCGTCGGTGCCCCCCGCTATCCTGTGGGGGTGAACCCCGAGCTCCTCACGCAGGCCGTTCGTGGTGATGATGGCGCAGGTGCGCGTGTCGCGGTAGCCGGAGCCGGCGCTGCGCTCACCGCCGGGGCCATGATCGCCTTCGGTCTGCAGCGGCGGGACTTCGGGGTGGTGCTCGCGTTCCTCGGCGGTGTCTTGACCGTCGTGGCGACCGCGGGCGCGATGCTCGATGCCGAGCAGCAGCGGAGGATGCCATGAAGGACATGCTGATGCCCGGTCTCGTGGGCGCTGGCGCAGGTGCGCTCGCTGGTGTGGTGCTCTGGCTCGCGTTCAGGGGCATCATCGACCAGCAGGTGAGCGCCACGATCGCGCGCGAAGTACCGCCACGGCTGCGCTCCGAGCTCGACGCGAAGCTCGCGAGCTACGGCATCACGCCAGCGATGGGCCAGAGCGTCGGGCGAATGCTCACCACCTTCGATCAGGCAGGCGTGTTCCAGGCGCTCGGGCAGCCGACGCGATGACCCCGACGACGAAGGCTGCTGTGATCGGTGGCGCGATCGGCGCAGGCCTGGTGACGGCGCTCGCGATCTACTTCAAGATCCGTGAGTTGCAGACGCCAGAGCGGAGCGCAGCGATCGAAGCCGAGGTCGGCTCAGTGGCGGAGGCTTCCGCTCTCGACTACCTTGCGACGGGCTGGGGGCTGACACCCGCGCGCATCGAGGCGATCTCGACCTTCGCCCGGCGCTTCGAGACACGGTAGCCATGCTCGACTGGTTCACAAGTAACGGTGCGGCGACGCAACTCACACAGGTCATGCGCCGTCTCGCTCGTACGGTACAGGAGCGCGACGCCCTGCTCCGCGAAGCCATCGAGCTACGCGCGGCAGTAGAGCGAAGCCAGACGCTCCTCCGCGCCGCGGAGCGGCGGATCACCGCGCTCACCGACAATGGTGCTAGCAGGGATGTAGGGCCGACGCCACAAGGACGCGCACGACTTCGGTCCGCGACGCAGATCCTGCAGGCCTTTCGCACGCACCTCTACACGCGATGGACTGGGGTCGAGGGTGCCCCGGCATCGGAGCAGCCCGTATCCGCGTCGTTGCGTGTGATGATCGGGACGCTGCATTGCGGTGAGAACGAGTTTGCCCAGTGCGTAGCGGGGATCCGTGCGCAGCGTGCGCCGAACGCGGCGATGCTCGAGCATCGCGTCTTCTCCGGCTTGCCGAAGAAGGCCTCGATCTCGACGTTGATGCTGGCGTTCCAGCGCAGCGACTGCGATCTGCTGATCAAGGTCGACGCGGACATGGTTTTGACCTCGCCCGACTTCGTCGAGCGGATCGTTCGCGTATTCCAGGCGGATCCTGGGCTGGACTTGCTCTCGGTTGCGATCACCGACTTCTTCACCAACGGCCCGATTCAGGGGATCAATGCGTACCGCAAGACGGCTGCGTGGGATCCCAATCAGCAAGACGCGCTCTTCACTGATCGTGGTCAGGTCCCGCCGGACAAGCGTCGTGTAGTGTGGCCGACCTTCGTGCGTGATGCGGTGCACGCACCAGACCCGTCACCGTTCCACGCCTTCCACTTCGGTGTGCACCGCGGACTCAAGACGCAGCACGACGGGTGTGGTGCGCGCGCCGAGGAGCAGTTCGTCTACCTCGAGAAGACATGGCAGCACCTACAGGTGCGTCGCGATGTACGGCTCGCGCTTGCGTGTCTCGGTTTCGAGCTCGCGCTGACGGGGCGTTTCACGATCCGCCAGCTGGACTACACGAATCCGGCGCTTCGCACTGTGTTTGACGCTGAGTTCGCCGGGCGTACGGTCGACGCGATCGAAGCGCTCGTTACGCAGTTTCGTGCGGCGCGGTCTGACGATGTCGCCATCAACGACATGCGGGATCGCCGTGAAGTACTGGTCGAGCAGCACACAGTCCCCGTACGCAACATCCTGGTGCTACTGCCGCACACCAAGGTCTTCGGCGGAGTCAATCGTTTCTTCGAGCTCGCACGCGCATTCGCTGGGCTCGGCGTGCGAATGGTGATTGCGCAACCTGGTGTCGTCGTGCCACGCCCAGACTACGCGGATGTCGTGGTGCAGCCGTACAGCGCTGTGATCGATCAGGATTGGGATGCAGTGCTGTGTGGCGACGCGTTCGGTGGCGTAATGCTCACTATGCCGCTCTTCCGCGCTAAACGCTCAGCTGTGTACCTACTCAATGGGTGGCGTCGCGCTGCACTCAATCAGGCGCAGATCGCGCTCGCGCAGCCGGACGTCATCATTGCGAACTCGAGCTACGCAGCTACGCAGCTGCCGCAGTACGCCGCAGCCATCGTGCCTGGTGGTGTAGACCTCGCGACGTTCAGCTCCACACCTGCGCTACGTGAGCGCAACGGGCCGTTGCGTGTGTGCGCGTACCCCGGACGCATGCACGTGCAAAAGCGCTTCGACGATGTCGTCGTTGCGTGCGCGCAGCTCGTCGAGCGGGGCATCGCTGTCGAGCTGCACGCGTACGATCAGAGTCCTGTCGCACTGGCGGATCGCTCTGTGCCATTCGTCTTCCACGGAGCGCTGGACAAGGTGGGCGTGCGCGATCTCCTGCACACCGTCGACGTCTTCGTCTGTGCAGAGGAGGACGGTGGCTGGTCGAATCCGAGTGCGGAGGCGATGGCTTGCGGCGTTCCGCTGATCTGCACCGAGGCCGGCACGCTCGATTTCGCGCAGCACGATGTGACGGCGCTCGTTGTGCCGCGGCAGCAGCCGCAGGCGATCGCCGACGCACTGGCGCGCATCGCACTGGACCCCGAACTCGCTCATCGCTTGCGGTCAGCTGGGCTCGAGCGCATCGCAGCGTTCGGATGGGACCACGTTGCGGTGGGGATCCGCGCTGCGCTCAACAGCACTCGGCCCGACACCGCACGCGCGAAGAGGAACGCAACTGCGATAGCGCAGATCCGGAGTCAGGTAGCTGAGCATGACACCTGAGACCATGTCCGCGCAGCTCTACGCGAACTACGGCGTTCTCGGCCTCGGGATCATCGTCTTCGCGTACGTGATCGTGCACCTGTGGCGGCACTTCAACACGCGACAAGAGGCGCTCACGGCTGCGTGTGAGAACGAGCGCAAGGCGCTCATCGAAGCACATCGGCTCGAGCGCGAAGCGCTGCACAAGCGCATCGCTGAGCTCTACGACGCGCGGCTTCTCGACGAGCGTGCGATGCGGGAAGCGCACGTCACGCTGACGAGGGAAGCTACACGATCGATGGATGGCGTTTCGAGTACGCAGGACATGATGCGTGGCGCCTTCGAGGAGCTCGGTGACATGCTTCGTGATGGCGGACGAAAGGCTGGTGGCTGATGAGCAGCTCGTACACACGACTGCGCGCACCGCGCGAGGACGACGACACGTTGCGCCTCGGTCTCATCGCTGCGACGACGAAGGCTGAGGAGGGCGTCATCGACGCCGGTGCGCGTGTGCACCAGAGCAGCACGCGCCTCGCCGATGCGGCGAAGCAGGTGCGAGCGGACGCGCGCAAGCGCGCTATCGCGAACGCGATCGCAGTCAGCGGTGGGCGCCGCTGACTTCGGCGGGGATGAGCCCGTCGCGCCGCAGCTGTGCGCGAAATGCATCGGGCGACATCGGTAGGCGCAACGACTCGCGCTGGATCACCTCCTCGATGCTGCTTGCCCAGTGCATCTTCTCGGTGCCGCGCGTGCCGCGCTTCTTCGCGATGAACAACATCGCCTGGTAGAAGCTGCGCTGGATCGGCGCCACGAGCGAGCTCGACGCGAGTACGAAGTACGCGACCGACGCGTTGCGCATGCCGACGTCCCACCCAGCCATCGCCTCTTGCTGAACGGCTGTGTTCGGCTCGAGGCTGTCTGTGTCATGGATGGCGATGTAGATCACCGGCTTCTTCGTGCGCGCGAACGCATCGCGCACCGCGTCGAACATCGCCTGCGGCTCACCGGACTGTGGCTGGCCGATCCACCGGCCGACCACGACGTTCCCATAGATCTCGAGCTTGTGTGCCATAGCGCCTCAGTGCGACCGTATCACTTGGGGCGTCTCGATGCGCGCGGCTTCATGGCTGCACGTCGTGCAGCAGCTGCCGTGGCGGCCTCGTACGGGTTCAAACAGCACTCCGGGCACATTGGTGTCCCGCCCTGGTTCTGGCACAGCGGGCAGACCTCGTGCGTCGGCGTGTGTCGAGGCTTCGGTGGCGCTGGTTGCGGCGCGTTGCGTTCTTGCAGCGCGCGGAACTCGTGCTCCCAGCCACGCGCTGCGACGCTGCTTGCTTCGGCAGCGGCCTCTGCGTCGTTGAACCGAATGGCCAACGCATCGTACGCCTCTGCGAGCTCGCGTTGCTCCGTCGTCGTCAGCTCCGCCCCGATACGCGCCTTGCGCGCACGTGCGAGGATCGCGTCCAGACGCGGGGTCATGTCACGACCTCGTCGTCGCGCTCGCGCACGATGCGGAGGCGTTCGTGCGGATCGGAGGCGCACGCGCCGCGGCACCACAAGAGCGATTGGTGCTCGTGGATCCGCCACCGTCGACCGTCCATGGACACCCACTCCACGCGATGCGGCTCTGCGATGGTGTAGGCCGCATCGCGTAGGCGCTCGACCTCTTCGCGAGCTTGGTCTCGCTGCTCACGGAGCTTGACGATCACCGCCTCTGCGAGGCGTATCGTCGTGATCGATTCGTCGATGTCGATGTCGCTCATCGATGCAGGCCTCGACACGTCCACGTGCGCGCGATGCGGGTGGTACCCTCGGCGTTGGTCATGACGACGTCCTGCTCGATCTCGATGGTGATCAGCCCGTCGCACGTGAGCGAGCCGGTGACGCCGCGCATCGTGTCTGTGCGGTACGGATCGACGACGCACGGCTCGGTCTGACCCGAGACGAACGACTCACCGGCGAGGATCAGCGGCGTCTCGCAGCTCGGGCGCGGGAAGCGGAGATGCCCGCTCGCGATCTCGAGCGTGTGCTCCGCGTCCCACATCTCCATGTTGCCGTTGTCGTAGACGCCGCTAATCGTGCAGTCGACATCGTAGATGCCATTGAGCGCCGGGCACGGCTCGACACTCGCACTGCAGCCGCCCAGGACCAGAATCAGGAAGCAGATCGTGTTACGCATTGTGGCGCCTCGGTAGGTGGACTTCGTTGGAGAGCACACGGGGATTGGACTCGTCCTCGACGACGATGTCGATGTGGCGCAGACCCTCGCGCTTCGACTGCGTGAGCATGTTGAGCGAGCCTGCGCTGTGCATGAAGCGGATGACGAGTAGCGCACCGTCGGGCTTCACGAGGTCGAGCATCTCTTTGTTGCGGCGTGGGCCTGCGTGTCGTCCGTAGAGATCCCAGCGCGCCGAGATGACGGTCGACGGGAAGCCCTTGGTGCGCGCCCACTCAGCGGCGATTGTGTCCACGCCGCGCGCACCGCCAGTCACGATCATGGTGGGCGCCAACCCGAACGCTGCGACGCTCGCTTCGATCTGCGGAAGCACGAAGCCGCGATCGGTGAGCCAACGCGAACCGGCGATGATGAGCTTCACACCGCCTCCAGCACGTAGATGCGTGGCGCGGGTGTGGTTTCTCCCACGCTACTCACGTGGTGTTCGACACGTCGCACGATCAGGTGCAGACCGTCAGCGGGGTTGCCAGCGTCGAGCATGATGTGCTCTTCGACGCAGGGCACTCGATGAAACGGGACGCGCGCGGCGATCACCGTCAAGGTCATCGCATCGACCAGCATACACTTGATGGTTGGGCTCATTCGTCGTCCTCGTCATCGTTGGTGAGGCCGGCGAGCGCCTTCGCAGCCGCAGCTGCGCGGTTCTCGTCGGTGTAGCCGCGAGTCGTTCGCGTGTCGGAGTGCCCGAGCGCATCGCGCACGACCTCGATGGGGTGCCCCGCCTCGAGCAAGCGCATGGCGATGGTCCGACGCAGGCGGTGGATGTGCCAGCGCTCCGTGGGTGCGATGCGCTTGCCGAGCTTGCTCAGGTACTGCTCGACGCGCTCGTAGGCTGCGCCGCCGGCCTCAGTGTCGGAGCTCGGAGTCCCCATCACCCAGTCCGCGACGGTCACGAGCTTGCCCGCTGCGTCGCCGCCGATCGCACGCCATGCGGCAGCAGCGCTGTGCACGGAGATCATGACTTCCTTGCCGCCCTTCACTGTGATCCGCACGAGCCCGTCAGGGCGCTTGAACGCGCGACGGATCGCAGCGAGCTCGATCCGCATGAGGTCGGAGACGCGCAGCCCTGTTCGCGCGATCACGTTCAACGCACAGGCTCGCGAATCGCTACTGCCACTCAGCTCGTGTAGGAGCGCGAGGTACACATCCTCGGGCAGTGAGAGCGCCTCACGTAGACGCTTGGGTGTCGCCGCACGACGTGCACTGCCCCGAGCCTTCGTGGGCAACGTCGGGCGGGGCACAGGTAGTACCGCGCCGCCGTTCTCCGCCGCCCAGTCCTTCCACACATCCCACGCCCACGCGTAGTCGCGCAGGCGCTTGTGCTTCTGCTGTGACTCCGGCGGCACGCCGTCATTCACAACCATCGTGCGGACGTCGAGTGAGAGCTTCCGCGCAGATCGCTTCGCGTACCGCTCGAAGCACCACGCCGTGAACGCCGCGTGCGCCTTGGTGTCGAGCTCAGCCACGACCGAGCCCTGTGCTCAACAGGAACTGCTTGATGGCCGCCTCGTGCTGCGGCTCGCAGAGCACCGAGATCTCATCGTGCGTCGGCGCGTACACGGTTGCCGTCGGGTCGATCGATCGGACTGCAGCGATGAAGCTGCGGAGCTCGGCCTCCGCGATGTCGTATGCGTAGCAGCGCCCGCTCGGTGAATGCCGCTCAGACACCGGTCGCGTCCTTCACCGACTGGAGTGCGCGAGCCGCCTGGACGAGTGTCAGGATGCTGTCGCCGTCCTTCGTGGGGTCGAGCCGGACACTACACGCGAGCTCGAACACGACGCCGCTCTCGCCGACACGGATGTGCAGATTGCGAACGTCCGGGAGGTAGACCCCGTGCTTCGACTCGTACGTCAGGCCGAGCTCGTCGAACGTGCGCAAGAGCGCTGTCTTGGTGACATCCAGTTGTGCTCGCTTCGCAGCCACGCTCGATTCCGCGAGCTGCGCTTGCGCCACGGCTTTCGTGATGCGCGCCGCGATCTTCGGCGCGATGGCCTTCGCCCATTTGAGCGTGGGCTGCTTGTGCGCAGCTGACGCCCACGAAGCGCGGCGGAAACGCCCGTATGGCGTCGAGTGGAGTGCAATCTCGACATCGTGATCTTCGTTGCCGAAGGTGCGGCGCGGGGTGATGTTCAAGTTCCCGACGCCGCCAGGCAATCGGAGATCGGCCCACCGCGAGTCATGCGGCACAGCTGCATCACGTGTACACGTAGGCATTGCTGCGAGTAGGATGTCGGCGACCTGTTGCGCGAGTGGGGGCTTCGGTGTGCTGGTCACAGCAGCTCGCTCCCGGGGTCTTCCCCCTCGTTGATCTCGTCGGCGAGCGAGCCGAAGAGCTCGGCTCGGATCTGGTGTCGTGCGGCCATGAGGAGATCCTCTTTCGCGTCGCGCAGCCATCCGCGCTCACGCTTCTCGAGCGCGCGCAGTCCTCGAGCAAAGCGCGTGCGTGCGGCTGCACTCTCGAACGCATCGAGATCGGCGGTGCTGGACTTACGCGGCATCGGTAGGCTCCATGAGTGCGTCGTAGACGCGGAAGGCTTCGTCGAGCGCGCCATCGACGTACGCGAGGACGAAGAAGTTGCGATGTGCGAGCGGGCAGTCGCTGATGTCGATCGCTTGTGCACCGAGAAGCCACATGTTCGGTTCGCGCTCCTCGACGATGCCGTGGGAAGCAGCATCCCAAAACATGATCCGAGCGTTCTTGCCGGCATCGCGTGCGAACTGCGCGGTGTCGATGTCGCGCACAGCTTCGCGGCCTTCGTAGTCCCCGCGCTTGATGGCTTCCCATCGACTCGTGATCGGCTTCGTAACCGGTTTCATCGCAGCCCCTTCGCGCGCTCGGCGCGCTCGTAGCATTGCAGTCCGCAGAACCGGCCGGAGAACACGAGCTCGCCCGCGTCACGTCGGCCGAAGATGTATCGAGTCGCCACGCCGCAGTGCTCACAATCCTTGAACGCTGGGGCGCCCTCGCCGAGCACCATGTCCGCGCGCTTCACGATCGTCGCCGGGTCTCGAGTCAGCATGATCTCGACGATCGGCGGAGGCATGATTGCTGTCATGTAGCTGGCCACGCGATGACGTGAAGCTTGTAGTAGACCTCGAACGTCTTGTTGCGCGTCTGGTCCGTGAGGTGCCACGGCCACGCGCGATAGAGCTCGAAGTGCCAACCCGGCGGGAGCGCTGCTGCGATGACGGCCGCGAGTGACTCCGGCGAGAATGTCTGTAGGTGATTCGGCGCAAGCGCGTGGTCAGGGATAAACCGCAGCTGCGGTGTATCGACGTGCGGCAACCAATACTCATAGTTCGGTGTGCTGAGTACGAGTAGCCGTTTCGCTCTGGCGAAGCACTCAGCGAGGAAAGCTGCGGTGCTCTTCGCCGATACGTGTTCGATCACCTCGAGCGCGGCGACGAGATCCCCTCGTGCGGCGGCGCCTTCGGGTGAGTACGGATGTAGCGCGGTCACACCCGCGCGTGTGAGCGTCGCACGGCGCTCTGGTGAGGTGTCGAGTCCTACGTACGAAGGGCTCAGTGTGAAGAACGTGGGCTCGGTCGCAGGCCAGCGATCGAATCGCGACAGCCCGCACCCGACATCCACGATCGAATCCCAGCGCATCGGGTACTTGCGTTGATGCGCGCGGATGAGCGGCAGCACGCTCCGATCGGAGCTCACCTTGATCGACGTCATGCTGCGGCCCGCAGACTGTCGGACTGCACGCGCCACCGACGGCCGTCCGGTGTGCGCACGGCCGGCTGACACTCGCCGAATCCGGCCTCGATCAGAACCCCGATGACCTCTGTCGGTTGCGACCCCTCGGTCATTGCGCAGACGGTCGCCCCGTAACCCCCAGCAGCGGCAATCCGAGCGTCGTGGCGTCGGATGCCGGCCTGTAGTTCATCGCTGATCATGGTGTCTCCACGCATGCCGCGCATGCCTGATTCGGTCACTTCGGTACCCGCTTCCCGTAGACCACGCGACGCGGATTACCGGGCGGAAGACTCGTGTCGGTGACTCGACGGTACGGATCGCCGTCGCCCATCTCTGCGCGGCCGTAGCCGCCGTAAGCGACTTCGACGATCTGCCCTTGGTTGTGACGCGGCACGTCGAAGCGTACGCGCTCTGGGATCTCCGCTTCGGGGATCTCTCGATAACTCATGATCCGCACCTCCGTGCTGGTGTCGAGCCGTCGAGTCGATGGGTGAGACCGCGGCACACCACTCGACTCGACACCAGCACGCGGGCGCGGAGCCCGCAGAACTACCGACGTCAGTCTTCTTTCGTCGCGACCCCGAAGAGCGACACGCCAGCCTCTTCGCAGATCTGCTCGGCGTTCTCGAGCACATGCCCGTACGCGAGATGCACGAGATTCGCGACGCGTTCATCTTCGGAGTCGTGGCCGTCGTCGACCATGGGGATGCACGTCGTAGCGGAACCGCCGTCGCTGTAGGTCCCGTCAGCCTCGCCTTGGCGCGTGGGGCGGACTATGATGCTGCGCGCGGGGCCCTCGTGTTCCGTGAGCCACGACTCCGCCGCGGCGCAGAGCACGCGCAGCGCATCCGCGGTCGGGACGGAGCGCCGGTCCAGCGCGAACGCGTAGGCGTTCCACAACACGAGGTATTCGCGGAGCGGCACCTCGCACCACACGAGCGCTGGGTCCTCGCGCGCGATCTCGCGAGCTTTGTCGATCGTGATGGGGCCGCCACCGTCGATCTCGTTCCCGTACGCGTGCAGCTGTACGGGGGCCCAACCCCCGTGGTCGGCGAGTTCCGCTTCCGCGATCGCTTCACGCCCTTCGATCGTCACCATCGGTCCCCTCTTTCTGCACGCGCTTGGCGTGCGACTCTGACGGCTGTGACTAGTCGGTTATTCACCGTGCGTCGAGTGCGGCCCATTCGGTGAGCAGCGTATGTGCTGCGGCGAGGCTATCCCACGACTGGACGGGCATCGACACGCGCGTCTCGTATCGGATTGGCGAGTAGCCGCCGATACGGGCGCCGTAGCGATTCACGATGCGGCACGTACCCGCGTGCCAACGCCGCGTGAACGTGATGCAGCCCGTCACGTCAATGTACGCCGAGCAGAGCACCGCGCGCCCGCCGTCCGGCAGTAGGCGATAGACCAGCAAGCCCCCTGGACCCATATCGAGGATTTCGTAGGTCACAGCGTACCGCCGGTCTTTGCCAGCCGCAGACGCATGTACATCGACGGTCCGGGGCCCGTGCCGATCCACACGCGACCGTCGATGCCCTTGACTCTCGCGTGATAGCGCTGGGGCCGACGGCCGGACGCGTCAGGGAAGCCCGACCGCGACACGCGCAGCGACTGCACGACACCCAAGCGCTCACCCGTCCACGTGGTGACGTGCTTGGTGTCGGCGGAGAGGTACCCGACGTCGGTCGCGACCTCGCGGTTCGCGAAGCGTCGAGTCTGCTCTGCACTCGTCGCTCGATTCCTCGCATCGACGTCGGTTTGTGTGCCGCTCACAGCGCACCGGCCTCACGCTGCGCGCGTGCTTCGGTGCGTGCGAGTCGGATGAAGCCTGCGATCTCGTCGCGATCGAACGAGTCGGCGATGCGATCGACGTAGAATGCGCAGCCCTCGGTACCGTGTTCGTAGAGTGACCCCTCGCCCTCACCACCGCACACGACGTTGGTGAGAGCGGCATCGCGCGCCGCGGCGGAGTCACACAGTAGGTCGCTCGCCGCGTCGGAGAGATGCAACGCGTCCACGACGCACCACCACCCACCGCGCGAGCGGCCCCACTCCGACGCCGCATGCTCCGATTCGAGGGCCGACAGCGCCATATCGTCCAGCACGGGGTAGTCGGCTAGCGCGCCCTCGATCTCCTCTACCTCGCGCTCCCGATCGGGGTGCACGAGCACGATCTCGATCCAGCCCGGGCCCCAGTGGCCGAAGCGGTGGATCTCGACCGTATCCGACTCACCACCCAACGACTCCAGCTGCGCAGTCCAGTTGGATTGCGTGACCGCATCCGCGGTGTCGCGACTGCGCATCACGGGTGCGACAAGCCAATCCTGACGATCCTCGCACGCCAGCCCGCGAGCATCGAACGACGTAGGCGCCCAATCGGCGTAACGCATGGTCCCGTCTCTCTTCCTGGGGCGTCTTGCGCCCCGCACCCTGACGCGTCTCGTGGTCGGCTATTCAGCCCGGCCCGTCGATTCGCTTCGGGCCTAGGTAATGCGCAGACCGTGCCAGCACACTCGCACCTACATCCGGCCGCGAAACCATTGGGTTTTCGGCGCACCTACATCGGCTCCGTCCCGGCTCGAGGCTGTAATACCTACATGTCGTACATGACGGGAATGTCCGGGACAGGCTGTCCATGTACGCAGCTGGCCCACAGTGTGCGCTAGAACGTTAACTATAGTAAACATTCAGGAATCCGCCGACTAGCGTGGGCACTAGTCGGTTGGCCCGGACCCTGCAAAGACCCCTAGCACGGTGGGCCGCTGGGGCCCCGGGCGGGTGGCGAGGCGGGCCAGTGAATAGGGCCCCGCGCCACACGTCAGAGCGGACGGCGAGCAAGACTCGCCAGGAAGAGAGGCACGATGTCACCAGACTACATCGACGGCTGGGCGACTACGGCGCGTGAGATCTGCGACGACTTCTGGACGCAGCACACGGCCGCGGCATTCCTCGCGCAAGCATCCTCGCCCGACTCCTACGACGGTGCTCTGCGAGAGTACGCCCGCGGCTCTGACGCAGCCGTGCGTGCGTTCCTCGTGGGCGGGCTCGCCGCACTCCAGACGATTCGGTGAATAGCGCCGACTGACGTACGTCTCAGACATCGATACCCGCGACGCACGACGTCGCAGAAAGAGAGATCGCAATGGCTACCGAGATCCAGATCCCCGCGCCCGACGACGACCGCACCCTCCGTGTGGTGCGCATCGACAACGGGTTGCGCGAGCCGCACACGCGGACCTACGTGCTGCACACGTGGGATACGTACCGCATCGGCCAGTACGGGCGATCGATTCTGGGCTACGCGTTCGGTCGCGAGGGTGAGGCGCCGATCTTCGTGGGCGACGATTTCAGCCCGCCCGCGGGTGTGGCCATCGACTCCGACGATACGCTACGCTCGTTGCTGGGCTTCCTCACGCTACGCCCTGGTGACACCGATGCGGATTACTTCGCAGAGTACACCGACGCGCAGCTCGCGTTCGCGGACGGCGAAGCGGAAGCGCTACAGTTATGGGGACACGAGACGCAAGACTTCGCGGACGGCGTTGCGCTCACCTTCGTCGACGTCGGGGGTGCGTGATGCGAACCCGCAAGCCCACACGAGACGAAGCGCTCGCACGGCTCGACGAAGCGGAGCGCACAGGCTTCATCGTGCGCATGATCGCGACGTACCTTCTCGCGGGACGCGAGCCGGACGTGGACGTGCTCGCGCACGACGTGCGTGTGCGTGCGTTCGGGCTTCACCGCGCGGATGGGGGCTACGTCGCTCTCACCGTCGAGCATGAGGGCCCCAGCGCTGTGATGCGTGCATTCGAGACGTGGGCGATCGAGATCGATCGCATGCACTGCGCGTACACGGACGCAGATCTCACGGCGCGCACGCTCGCGCTTCGCGAAGCGGTCCCGATGATCCGCGCTCGCGCGAAAGCGGTCTCAGACCGACGCGGGTTCTGAATACAGCTCTGCGCGGAGTCGTCTGAGACACAGCGATAGTCTGACCGACGACACGACGCAGACGAGGGGGCGCCCGTACGCGGGAGTCGAGAGGGGGTGATCGCATCATGAGTCGCCGCGCGTCCGGTGGTACCGGGAAAGGCGCGCGTGCTGCGGTAGTCGCAAGGTGCGACGTCGGCTAGAGGTCGACGGGTCGGTTCGATTCCGGCCTACCGCATAGGGCGCGACACGCGTCCAGAAAGAGGGTCACCATGTTCTACCGCGCATCCGATCCCGCGACGTCCACGGCCGATTGGTTCAAGCTCTCAGTGAATGCGATCCCGTCGTCGCTCGTCTTCACTGAGAAGGCAGTCGAGGACGGCGACATCACGGAAGAGTACACCTTCGACGAAGCGCCGGACTTCACCATCGAGCCCCCGGAAGACGATACGGAGTCGGACTGCGGCGTCACGGTCTACTGTGAGCCGGACGAGGACGACTACGACGTCAGCGAGCCTGACTCGGACGACGAACCGAGCGACGGGGATCGAGCCTACGCGGCCGATCTCGCGTTGTGGAAGGCGCACACGGAGCGTGCGACGGAGGAGCGCGACGAGCGACAGCAGTGCGGCATCGAGCCCATGTGGAGCACCGTGTGGTGCCCCGACGACGCGCACCCTCTGCTGGGTACGTTGCTCCGCGAGAGCGGTTGTCGCACGTACGATCACGCAGAGCTCGGTCTCGTGTTCGGTGTCGAGGGCGCGGGCTATTCGTTCATGGGCGGGCACTGGATCCCGCTGCGCGCCCGTCTCGTGATGAGCAACGAGTATCTCAGTGCGGAGGATCGCGCGGCGATCTTCGCCGTGCTCCGCGAGGAAGCAAAGCGCGAAGGGGAGCCTGGGCTCTTGGAGTCGGTCATCGGCGAGGCTGCGAAGTGAAGCACGGCACGTTGCTCGGATCTTCACCGACGCTCGCCGGTATCGGTGAAGTGGTCAAAGCGTTCTACGCTGGTGAGTCGAAAGCCATACACCCGACCGAAAAGCCCGGTGTGTGGGCGGTTCACCGTGCGGACGGGACGCGGATCGATTCCGTGATCGTTCGTCTCCACAAGGGTCGGTACCGTCTCGAGACAGCCTGACCACAACAACGCGCGGAGGGGTCGGCCTTCGACCCGTGCTCGATGCACGGCGCGCGTATCGCGAGCACGACTCGCGTGGAAGAGGGGATTGATGCTCGACAACTTCATGGAACGCGGGCGCTTCGTGCTCTGCGAGATCGAGACGCACGGCTACCCCGCACTGCGCACTGCGCGGTCGAAGGGTGACGACGTTCATCAGGAAGCCGTGTGGTCGCTCCTGCGCGGTCTCTCGCCGCGCGACACCGTCGCCGCGCTCGCCTACCTCACGAGCATCGATCTCGATGCGGTTGAGCATGGCGCAGCGGAGGTCGGCGAGGACGACGACGGCGCAGACGCCGTGCTCGTGTGGGCAATCGCCCATCGCGAGATCATGTGCGCGCCGACGGCCGCAACGGAGCTGCGCAAGAGCGTCTGCGCCGAGTGCGGCGGCGCGCTCACGTGGGAGCCGTTTCTCGCTGCGTGGCTTCACGACACGGACGATGGGTCCGTCTCGCACGACGGCCAGCCGAAGGGCGGTGCGAGGTGATCACACAGACGCTACTGCCGAGCGGGGCTGTGCTTCGCTGGGACCATGCGAATCGCGAAGGGGTCGTCACGGTCGGCCGACGCGCCGATGCGGTGGCGCAGCTCGCGAGTACGACGGAGGCCGCTGCGTGCGTCGGCGCGCTGCTCTCGATCGGATCGCGCTTCGCACAGGCGCGCGTGACGCTGATCACCGTTTGGTGTGAGCCCGTCAAGCCGGCGCGAAAGGGTGGTGCGTGATGTCGATCCACAAGAGTCTGACGAAGGCGATGCTCGAGAAGCGCATCGGCGCGATCCTCGTACGCAAGCGCGCAGCCATCGGACCGGGGCAGATGCGCTTCGGTTGGTTCTCGATCCATCCGTGTCGCGACACGTGGCGTGGGCGAACACTCAACGAAGTCGCGACACGTCTCGATGCTGCTGACCGATCGCGTCGCGCGCAGGGGTACGAGTGATGAGTCAGATCCACTGTCGGGTCCGAGGCGGGCAGCCCGTCTATCGACTCTGGTCCACCGTCTGCGATGCGTACATGACACTGGAGCTCAGTCGGGATCAGCTGATGACCGAGCTTCGCATGGAGGCCATTCGGCGTGCTCTGGATGCCGTCGAGCGCGACTCTGCTCTTCGGATCGAGCGAGCGACACACGGCGGCACCTCGGGTGCGCTGGGTGAAGTCCGCGACGTCCTTGGCCCCTGGGAAACCGAAAGGGGGCGGTGATGCTGCGGTTCATCTCGCTGGTGGTCGCCGGTGCGCGTAGGCCGTGGCTCGTCGCTGCGATCGTGCTGCGTAGTCGTGGCATGCCGCGGCATGTGGTGCGCAACGTCGCTCGTCGCTGAATCAGAACGTAGCTGCGTGCGTCGAGCGCGCGAAGGGATCGAATCATGGACTGGTCGCAAGTGAATGCGCCGGGGCGAGGCCTCGCGCGTGACGTGATCGCGCTGCTCGTGAAAATGGGCTTCGTAGAGGACCCGACAGACTCGCGCGTCGTGCGCTTCGCCGACACGGTGGCGCAGCTGGTGCGCGAGCGTCTGCCGATGCCGCCGCACATCGTCTCGATGCCTCGCAGGCGCGACGCGCTCGTGCGTCGCCTCGAGTACGTCACCGACGAGCTCGGGGCGATGGGGGAACGCGACACGCGACGCCACGCGGTCGAGGGTGAGCGCATCGCGCTCCTCGCTGCGATCGAATGCCTCGACTATGTGGGGCGGATCCGATGACCGTAGTTGCGATCCTACGCGCGGCACGCGCACACATCGCGACGCCAGAGCGCTGGACGCAAGGGGCCTTTGCACGGACCGCCGACGGCGTAAGGTGCCCAGCGTACGACACCACAGCCACGTGCTGGTGCATCGGCGGCGCAGTCCTAGCCGTCGCGGCGTTCAGCGATAAGCGCGCGGACGCCCTCTTCGCGCTCCACCAGGCTGCAGGAAAGCACCAGCACATCGGTGTCTGGAATGACGTACCCGCACGTACGCACGCAGAGGTGCTAGCGATACTCGACTGCACCATTGCCGCTTTCGAGAAGGAGCAACCATGATCTCGATTCAGCTCGCGTTCGGTGTCGTGCTCGTCGCGCTCGCGTGGGGGCTCGCCGTGGTGGCGATTCTCCGTGCTGCGCACAACGCCCAGGGGATCCGATGAATACGAAGACACGCGTGCTGTGCGCAGAGCTGGCCGCGTTCAACACGCCGTTGCGCACCGAAGGACATGTCGTGCGCGACAACTACGGTGACGCCATCGCGCTGTGCCACGACCCCGACGATGCGATGCGCATCGCATTGCTGATCAACGCAGCGGCGGAGACGCACCGCGAGCTCTTCGCGTCGAATCCGCTGCCGAACATGACTTGGTCCGAGACGCTCCATGTGCTCCGTGAGGGCCTTCATCGAGCTGGTGAGTGATGGGCATTCGAGATCGTTTGCGATCGATCATCACCGAGCTCTCTGCGCCGACGCCAGCGCCGCCGAGCATCACGCGTACACCGTCAGTCGAGCGCATGCTCTCGCAGATGCGTCCGCCGGATGCCGCGAACGTGGACACGCCGCTGCGTTTGCCGACGCCGCCGCCGCTGAGCTTCGCGCGACCGGGGCTCGAGCAGGTCGTGCTGCCGCGCATCGTCGTGCTCATCACCACGATCCTCTCGAGGCAAGCGAGCTTCATCCGCGTGCTCCGCGGGCTCGCACAGCAGACGCGACGACCCGATCTGCTGCTCGTGCGACTCGATGGCGGCACGCTGGACCCCAACTTCTTCGGCTCCGGCTTTCCCGATGGGTGCAGCCCAGAGGCGCAAGCATGGCACGATGAGATCAATCTGTACGTGCAGAACGCTGCGCGTGCGAGCTTCGTCATGCACGGAGCTGCGGCGGAGCGTGGCGCTGGCTTTCGCTGGATGCACCACGCGCTGCACGACCTCCGACCGGACGACATCCTCATCACGCTCGACGACGACATCGTGCCTCGTGCCGCGTTCGTCGAGCACACCGCGCGACTCTGCGTCTACGACAACGCCGTCGTGACGTGGCACGGTTGGACCGAGCGGCCGGGTGGCGCCTACGGGATGCTCACCAAAGCGCCGCCGATCGACCAACGTGTGTGCTGCGTCGGAGCGGGTGCTGCTTGCTACCGATGGCGCTGGGTTCAGGGGCTGACGCGGCACCCGCTCGCTGCGACGTGTCTATTCGCGGCTCCGCGATGCGACGACGACGCGTTGCTCTCGCTCGCCCTCTGGGAGAACGGCGTGTACGTCCTGCGGCCCGCTGGCGCACCCCCGTGCGACGAGACCGAAGAGTCGCAAGCCACGACCGCATCAGGTGCAGTGCATCGCCTATTCCGCCACGGGCAGCGCCTAGGGCTCGCGATCACACACGACGCCCCACTCATCGCGATGGAGTTCCCCGGGCCCGCGGGCGCTGAGCAGGGGCTCGTCACGACGCTGGGCGCAGGGGCGTCGGTGCAGCGCATGCGCGAACGCATCCACGCAGCTGCGCACGTGCACGACCGCACCGGCGAGATCCCGCTCTACGGGGCTGCGCCAGCGCACTTCGACGTGCTCGAGGGACCGCTGCTGAGCCTAGCCGATGCCGCGTATATCGTCGAGTACGGCTGCGGTCGCTGGACGCGCTGGCTCAGCATCTACGCACGAGCGCTCGCGATCGATCACACGGTGATCGCCCAGAACCGGGAGCTCGTTGCGTGGGCGAAGGCGGCCGCATGGCGACAGCCTACGACGAGCGTCTGTAGTCTCATCGAGTTCGACGTCATTGACAGCATCAGTCTCCTCATCGTCGCGCCGAATCACCACCAAGTCGTGCCACCAGCGCTCATCGAGCGCGCGAAGCATATCGTCTACTTGATGTAGGAGACCTGATGCCTGGATTCACCATCCGCATACCGCAGTTGCTGCCACCCGAAGACCTCGAGCTTCGGTTCGAGTGGGACACGCTCGTGCGAGAGCGGTGTCAGATCAACCGCCGTGTCGCCGAGGTCGCTGGGCGCCGCGCGGACTTCGTCGAAGCCGTGCGCGAGCGAATCGACGACATCGATGCGCGTTTCGACTTCGATTGCCCTGAAATCGAACGGCGTATCGGTCGGATGTGTACGGATCTCGCTCGTGCGGCAATCCGACTGTTTGATGATTACGTCGTCGACAAGCCACGTAGTCGCGCAGAGCTGCGTGCGCAGCCACGACTCGACGAGATCGCGGCGCGCATGCGCACCATCGGGACGCTGACGGAGCGCGAGTATACGGTCAGCGACTGGTCGCACCAGGCGCTGTGGTCGACCATCGAAGTGGCCTGCGGCGAGGAGCTCGATCCGACATGATCGATCTCGTCATCATCCCGGTGCTCACCGGCTACGAGCGCGCTGCGCGTCTCGTCGAGAGCCTCTACACACAGACGCTGCTGCCGCAGGCTGTGCTCGTCGTGAACAACGGCATCGCTCGATTCGAGACCCCGGCGCTCGACCGCGAACCCGGTTTGCAGGTCGCGACACCCGGCCACAATATCGGTGTCGCTGCGTCGTGGAACCTCGGGCTGCGCGCTGCACGACGTGCAAGCGGCGAGTCTCGTGTGCTCGTACTCAACGACGACGTCGTGCTGACGCAGGACGCGCTGCAGAGCTACGCGGATGCGCTGGGCGACGCGGATGAGAACGTCGTCGTCATCGGCCCGGTCGAGCACCCGTACAGCGCATGGTGCTGTCGCGCAGAGATGCTTCTCGAGGAGGTCGGCGAGCTCGACGAGCAGTTCTGGCCTGCGTACTACGAGGACGACGATCTCTCGTACCGGATTGCGCTCGCTGGCCTTCGCGTGAAGCTCGTAGACAACGAGCAACTCGGCGTCGCGCAGCTCGCAAGCGGCGCAATGACGACAGCCGATCTCGGTGAATCAGGTACTGAGTGGCTGCGTCGTTGCTACGACAAGAACATGCGCCTGTACGACGCGAAGTGGGGTGGGCAGCCGCCGCACGAGCTGTACAGCAAGCCGTACGACACGACGTCAATCGACATCGAGGGCGGCGGGTACAGACACCTTCAAACACACCCACGTTGAAGCCGTAGCACGTAGACAACCAGGCAAGAAAAGCGAGCCTGGATAGCTAGACACCCATCGCTTCGAGCGAGCCGTCTCCGCGAGACCCCCAAGCGTCGCAGCGAGCCTATGTGCGGAGACATCCAGATACCTTAGTGCGCCGTTGTGTTCAGACATCCTAACGGTCGAGCGAGCCGGTACATCAAGCCCCCCTCGTGTGCGAGCGAGCCGCACCTGCAAGCAGCCCAACCCGCTAAGCGCGCCGTATCGCGGAGACACCCAGCAATGTCGAGCGGGCCGGATGGCAAAGACATCCACATCAACTAGCGAGCCGTAGCGGGTAGATATCCGTAGCAACGAGCGAGTCTCAGTCCCCAGACCCCCGATGAGCGTAACGAGCCGACCCCGCAAGCCCACCACGTCGTTGAGCGAGCCACGTCACTGAGTCAGCCAAGAAGAGTAGCGAGCCGTAAGGCAAAGTACCCCGTGTCCACAAGCGAGCCACGTCGCTCAGACATCCGCTACGAGTAGCGAGCCTACATGTGGAGCCACCCAACGATACGAGCGAGCCGTAGGGCCAGACACCCAGCATGTGAAGCGAGCCGTGGTGCGTAGTCACCCTGATTAGCAAGCGCGCCTGTCACGGAAGACGTCCGAACCCCAGAGCGAGCCTGGTTCCCGCGACTCCCGAGAGCCTAAGCGCGCCGACATGCAAAGCCCACCCGTTTTTTTGGAGCGAGCCGTCACCTCTAGCCCACCAGGCAAGCGAGCGAGCCGTCACCAATAGCCGTCCACCCAGCAGAGCGAGCCGACCCGAGAAGCCACCCACTCGACATAGCGAGTCGTAACCCAGAGTCATCCACTGCTTGAAGCGTGCCTGCGAGTTGAGCCACCCGATACTTCGAGCGAGCCTGCGAGTCAAGACACCCGAAAGCGCGAGCGAGCCATTCCGCTGAGACACCCATACTCGAAAGCGAATCTGTGACTACCATCGAACAGCGACGTGAGCAGTACCAGCGTGCGAGTCAGTTGCTGCACCTGTACTACGACTATCAGACGGCCAGGATCTCATTCGAGCATCGCGTGCGGAAGCCTCGTACCGAAGGCGAGGCGGAGCTAATCCTCAGTGACGCAGACGTCGAGATGCTGGCGCGGATCAACAAGCCGATGGCGGCGCTCGAGAAGGTCGCGCTCAAAGAGGCGAACGACCTGATCGACGAGCACCCGATCTACCAGTGGCTCATCGGCCAGCGCGGGATCTCGGTGACGCTCGCGCCAGTGCTGCTCGGCTCACTCGACATCTTCCGCGCCGACACCGTGAGCAAGTTCTGGCGGGTGTGCGGGCTCGCCGTCGATCCGAAGACGGGGAAGGCAGAGCGCCCCACCAAGGGCGAGAAGCTCCACTACAGCCCGCATCTCAAGAGCCGGTGCTACCTGCTCGGTGAGTGCATGATCAAGGCGGGTAACGAGGAGTGGCGCCCGTTCTACGACAACTACAAGCACCGGAAGGAATCGCAGATCGGGCCGTGCGCGCTGTGCGGCGGCACGGGTCGCTACGCGGCGCCGAAGGGTGGGTCGAAGGGTCCGTACGTCGATCCCGAGGTGGCTGCGATCGCAGGCCTCGAACCGGAGACGGACGGCAAGCCGACGAAGACGACCAAGTGCAGCAACTGCGGCGGCACCGGTCAGGGGCCGTGGGGTCGCGGCAAGAAGCATCGGCACATCGCAGCCATGCGGTACATGGTCAAGATGTTCCTCGTCGAGCT
>Ga0209751_10000860_pt1 | contig 32117 bp, 28 predicted proteins | sample RifCSP13_1_FD_184019 | JGI IMG/M metagenome (GOLD analysis project Ga0209751, IMG submission 184019) | Soil microbial communities from Rifle, Colorado - Rifle CSP2_sed 13_1 (SPAdes) (version 2) | ecosystem: Environmental > Terrestrial > Deep subsurface > Rock core/Sediment | place: Rifle...
GCTGGTGTCTCTGTTGTTTGTTCAGCTGGTGTCTCTGTTGTTTGTTCAGCTGGTGTCTCTGTTGTTTGTTCAGCTGGTGTCTCTGTTGTTTGTTCAGCTGGTGTCTCTGTTGTTTGTTCAGCTGGTGTCTCTGTTGTTTGTTCAGCTGGTGGAGTAGTTTCTCTAGCTATCTGATATTGCTCAGGAGTACCTCTTTGTAATATTTCGGTTGAAAGTCCTTTCAGGTCTGCGTTTGATATGTCTGATCTGAGATTCCCAGATTCATCTAATAGTCTGGCCAAGTCAATTGGTCCACTACCTGCTGGAAAACTGACAGATGAGGATGGAGAGTTGCCTGGTGGAGTTTGATCTGCATCTTCTGCATAAGCGTTATTATCCCAATAGAAGCTAAATGAAAATGATGCAGGCATTGTTACTGCAGATGATATGAGAAGTACAGCCATGCTCAGACTCAGAATTTTTTGAAAATTAAAATTCAAATTTCTAGTGTTATTAATTGCACGGCTACTGAACACCACAAATAGTGATACTATGCTACTAGCTAACAGACCAATGCCACCCTTTTCTCTTCGATATCATCCGTAAATTAGCATAAAAAGTTGTCCAACCAAACTTGGAAATTGTAAAAAATCTCTTTAAATGTTAAAATTCTAGAAAAATTTATGCCCAGACAACTTGACAAAAGAATTTAGTAAAAAACTTCAAAGTTGGTGTGTTTTTCATCAAAAGGTACCGAACTTTTTTTATCATGTACAAATGCGGTAATATTTTGTATCAAATGCCGGTTCATCAGGTACCGAATTTTTCTAACTATGTTTTATTTTTGCTATAATGGATCATACAATTTGTTTTCTTCAGGTACCTAACTTTTTGATTGGAACATTTTATTACTAAAATATTCGATCAGAATTTAATTTTTTCATCGGTACCGAATCATTTTTTTTACGTGTGATATGACAATGTTAAAGTTATCAAATTAACTTATTTATACGTAAAATTCACGGTACCGAATGATTTTATACGGTACCGAGTGATTTTACACCGGTCTAAATAAGATCCTAATCTATAAAATTTTTCGGTACCTAATTCTACTTTTAATGTTTATATTTCTGTTAATACAGATCAGTAAAAGATACTTTTTATTAGGTACCTAAGTATTGGCCTATATGAAACTTCAAAAGCAATTGTCTAACAGAACTGGCAAGAAGGATCATTACAAGTATGTGGTCGTAATACCAAATAAGACTGTAAAAAAACTTGGGTGGGATGGCAATCAAGACTTGATATGCAATATTACCTCCAGCAGCTTCCTTCTCATAGGTCCGGCCCCAAAAGTCCGTCAGCAATAAATTCGTATAGTCGGATCTAGCACAACAAAATACGTAAAGACTGGATCAAAGTGCCAAGGCACCTTTTCTATGAAAAATACTCTCTTACACATGCTTTCAAATTAGACGAGCTTATTGATTGGTTTATAAAATTCAATACAAATTGTATCTAAAGGTGCAATGACATTACATTTTGTGGAAACTGTGGAAAAAGTGCAAATAGCATCGACAAATTCTGTACTAATTGTGGAAATCCCATTGTGGAAGCAAAACTAGTTGTAGACGAAGTTAGTCAAATCATCAAAGATGAATATAAAGCAAATCAATTGTCATCACCTACAGACAGTTTCCTTGGTTCTCAAAGTAATCAAAAGCGAGGTGTTGAATGGCTAGAAATAATGATAAGTGACATACTAAAATTTGCGGACTTTAAAACAACTAGACAAGCTTACATTGCACTAGAAGAAAAAGGCCTCAGTAGTTTTTTTGTTGATGTGCTAGCTATAGATTTTTATCTAGAAATTTTTGTCGAATGCAAAGAACTTAAAGACCTTAAAACGTCAGAAAAAATTGTATCTGATTTTATCGATCAGATCAATCATTATAGAAAATCTCTAGGTAGACGGGTGATTGGAATTTTAGCTATTACCTCAAATAGCGATCTGGACAACGCCGGTATCAGAGAAAGGCTAAAAAAAGAAAATACGTTTTTCTGGGATGACGCGTTTGTTGATTATCTGAAAAATAAGATGGTAGAAATTAAGGATAAGAACGAGTTTAGAACGTACGTGCTTAATCATTTGGACATGACAGGTATTTCTGATATGCCAAATAAAGATGACATTAAATTCACTGTAAGGTATTCGTTTTACACCATCCATCCAGCTGATTACATAGGAGGGGAATTTGATGTTGCACAGATTATAGACAATATAAAAAACATGCTAAGGGGATCATCTACCAGGATTACTAATCAAACTGTCGAGCCCGTGTTAGATGAAGATGGAAAGACGCTTGTCCGATATTTGGTGCGACTTGATTTTATGAGAATAATATCAATGCAAGAAACTCAAAAATTAACGGCCAGCAGAGGTTCTCTTACCATAGAAGACGTATACAATGAGTATCTAGATGGACTACATGCGTTACTTGAGAAGATTTACGGTGTAAGCTATGTTTTAGAAAGCAATGATCCATATGAAAAGATATACTATGAAGGTGGCAGGGCAGAATATGACAAAAAACTATATTCAACTCTGACCTCGGGCTAGTTACAAATTATCTGTTAAAACATATTTTTGGCGTTTGGCAATAAGCATGCTAATTTTCTAAATTGCATTATCACTATGTGGTCTTGGTAAAAAGTTAAGGTATAATAATAATCACAAATCTAGTTTTGGCATGTACACCATCAGGATACCAAAGATCATAAAATACGAAAAAGATGCACTCTCTGAAACCGAATATCCAAAAAATGCTCTTGTTGTAACAACTGCGCCACCTGAAGTTTCAGGAAAATGGCTTGCCAGGATGGGAATCAAGGACTATTTACTCTATGACAAAGTAGAGCCCGAACCATCAATTGAAACAGTACAAAAAGTAATTTCTGAATACAAATCAAAAAACTTGTCAGCAATAATTGGCCTTGGCGGAGGAAGCTCCCAAGATGTTACAAAATATGCAGCAACCGAATTAAAAGTCCCAAAGATCCTTATTCCAACTACATTTGGAACTGGAAGTGAAATGACCACATATTGCGTTTTAAAATTTGATGGAAAAAAGAAACTTTTACAAGATGAAAGGTTTCTTGCAGATATGGCAGTTGTGGACTCGTACTTTTTGGAAGGAACACCTGAACCAATTATCAAAAATTCAGTATGTGACGCGTGTGCACAGGCAACCGAAGGATATGATAGTAAGAGAGGAAATGAGTTTACCAAAACAATGTGCAAAGCTGCATTTGATGTATTGCATGATGCCATAATGAACAACAAACCAGAAAATTATCCGTACGGCTCCATGCTTTCTGGTATTGGATTTGGAAACGCATCAACCACTTTAGGCCACGCTCTCTCGTACGTGTTTTCAAATGAAGGCGTGCCTCATGGGTACTCACTTTCATCGTGTACCACTGTTGCACACAGGTTCAACAAATCAATATTTTATAAACAATTCAAAGAAGTTATTGAGAAACTAAAGTTTGATAGATTGCCTCTAAAAGCTCCATTAGATCAAGCGGCAGATATTGTAATGACAGACAGAGGACATCTAGACCCCAATCCAATTCCTGTTACAAAAGAAGATGTGATACATCTACTTCAAGATATCAAAGATGGTAGACTGTAACAGTATACAATTTTTTAATAAATTTTTACAAATAAAAAATTCTGATTTTCGCATTATTTACTAGACTTAAATACCTCATACAAATCACAATGATGTTATAGGATTATAGAAAAAATGATCAAGTTCGGAATTCAATATGGGCTAAACGTTGCTCGACTAGGATTGACAGAGGATCAAATTCTTACTGCCTCTATTTTGGCAGACAAAACAGGCTACAACTCAATTTGGTACATGGATCATACAAACGTACCACAATGGAATCATGCGATTGTAAATGACCCATGGGTGATGCTTTCTGCAATTGCTTCTGTTACAAATAATGTGGAACTTGGAACGTGTGTAACAGATGCTGTAAGACGACATCCATCCAATATTGCACTTGCGGCAATTACTTTGGATAGGGTATCCCACGGAAGAGGAACGTTAGGAATTGGTGCAGGTGAAGCACAAAATATCAAAGAATTTAAAATACAATGGGACAAACCCGTTGGAAGATTTGCCGAGCAGCTTCAAGTCATAAAATTACTTTTTGAATCATCACCAGAACATCGAGTTAGCTTTAATGGAGAATTTTATCAGTTGGAAGAAGCATGTTTGCAGGCAAAAAGCATCCGTCAGCCTCATCCACCCATTTACATGGCAGCAGGTGCACCAAGAACGCTTGATCTGTGTGGAAAGTACGGTGATGGGTGGATCCCAATCGGCTATACTCCTGAGCTTTATGAAGCACATGCCACAACGATAAAAGATTCAATGAAAAAGTATGGTAGAGATGGGAAAGGTTTCCAATTTGGAGTCGATATAGATGTTTACTTCTCTGACGATGCAGAAGAAGCATGGGCAAAAATGAAAAATGCAGTAAAAGTTAGTCTGTTTAAACCAGAGGTTCTTAAGGTTCACAACATAGAAGACATTGAGGGTTTTGATTTCAAAAAATACTTTACAGAATATTCCATGTCAAATCAAGAGTGGATAGTCAAGATGCGAGAGGCTGCACAAACAATTCCTGATAAAGTAGCTCGCTCTTCCATAGGAATTGGAACGCCAGATGACGTTATTCCCGTGTTTGAAAGGTTCCTCAAGGCAGGGGTGAATCATTTTATCATTAGGTTCTGGGGTTCTGGGTATTTTAGTTCAATAGACAAGTTTGGCTCTACAGTGTTACGATATTTCAGGGAAGCCTCTAGCGCCAAAAAATAATTCAGACGATAAAAGTTGGGATTTGTGCCTAAATTTGTGAATTACTCCCTTCTAGTTTTTATTTCAATAATCTTTTTTGTACCAGCATACGCCACACAAAACAGCATCACAGATACCAATATAGAAGCGATCTTAAATTATCCCGAAGTGGTTACGCATGAAAGTGAGTTTGTTTTTTCTTCTATTGTAAAAGCAAAAGTAGATCAGATATCTAACATCACAGTAACTGTTACTTCTCCAGAAATAGAGATCTTACAAGATCAGTTTCATATAGAAAATCTGCCAAAGGATTCTACTTTAGGAAATAACTTTAACATAAAAGTTAGAGCCCAAGCACCACATGGCGTCTTTCTTGTGAATGTTTCAGTAGAGTATTTTATCAAGGGTTTTTTTGACGAAAAGCCTATCAAGAATACCCTCACAAAGGCAGTTGAGCTAAATGTACAATCCATTCCCATACTTGTGCTTCATGCAGATGCCACAGATTCAATTTTTGCTGGGGAGCCATTTTCTATAAAGGGCACCATTAAAAACCAAGGTTATGATGCACAAAATATTCAGATTGGCGTAGACTCGACACATGTAGAACTTGAAGGAACCAAGTTCCATTCTTTTACAAATCTAGATGCAGGTAAGACTGAGAGTTTTGAGTTTGTGCTAAAAACACCAAAAGATCTTGCAATCCCAACTGACATAACAATTAACATATCTACATCATATTTTGACAAGTCTGGAAAAGAGTACAAGCTAGAAGATTCCATCAATGTATTTGTAAGACAAAGAGGAATACTGGAGATTGGTGGTGCTGAAGGGATTTGGGTAGGAGATTTTTTCATAGCACCTGTTGTTGGTGTTGGGACAATTGTATCATCGGTAATAGGTTTTTTGGTATTTTTATGGCACATGAAAAATAAGAAAAAACAAAAACGAACGAAAAAGTAGCCTATTTTAAAATAGGTTTAAAGATATTTGAAAATAGTCTTTTTTTCTGAGTTTGGAAGATCTGAAACAAGAGCAAAGTTATAGAGAGGGTAAGACTTTTTGTAATTCTTCATAAAGCTCCACGCCACATCATGTGTTTTAAATTCAGTCCTAAGACCATCTATTGTTGATTCATTGCCAAAAACGTCATAGCATGTAACAGAATACTCTTTTGGTCTTTGGTATGGCTTTGCCCTAAGCAGCCATGCCAGCGCAAAGATAAAGATTGACATCATTATCACAGCAGCCCCAAATTCTTTGAAAAACTCACTTACTACTTGAGGTATGGTGTACCCAAACAGGTTATAGACAAAGTGTGAAAATGCTATTACGGCACTGCCAGCAAGTAAAAATGCTTTAAAATCGGTAAACTCCTCTTTTACTTGCATATAGCCTACTAGACAGGACCCATTTATCATCTTTTAGCTTTATAATCTTCAATCCAATCATCATTTCTATGCAACTACTTGGTAGACTAGAGATAAAATCCAAAGATAGGATAATTCAGTTTCTAAACCAACAATCTACTGGCAGGGTTTGTACCATAGACAAGGATGGGTATCCGCAAATAATTCCTATGAATTTTGTCTATGTAAACGATGCAGTATACATGCATTCGCATACAAAAGGTGAAAAGCTTGAAAATATTGCAGGAAACAAAAAGGTTGGCTTTGAGGTAGACCAATATCTAGAGTTTCTTCCATCATATTTTACCGATCTTAAAGATGCCTCACAGGCAGACACGTTATACATTAGCGTTGTAATAAAAGGACACGGCATCATAGTCTCTGACAGAAATGAAAAGACCCTTGCTCTTAATGCTCTCATGAAAAAGTACCAGCCTGAAGGAAGATACGAGAACATAAGCCCAGAAATGGGAGTTGTAGACGAGGTGGCAATAATAAAAGTGGTTCCAATAACAATGCGTGGAAAATACAAAGTTGGTCAGCACCTTGACAAAAAGTCTCGCCTAGATCTTGCAGGCAAGATCCTAGAAAGAAATTCCCCTACTGCTCAAAATACGCTCAAAATCATGGGGATCACACAGACAAAGGATGGGTTGATAATATCAGAAGAGCCAAACTGGTAGTTATTGTAAGACTACCATTGCTTTAAATTTCGTTTTCATGGAATTGTAATGTTGTTACAAAGTCCAGTCTTTGAATTAGTATCAGAGTTCCAGCCAACAGGCGATCAGCCTCAAGCAATAGAACAGCTAGTAGAAGGCGTACGAAAGAAAAAAATCCAGACCTTGCTTGGGGTCACAGGCAGTGGCAAAACCTTTACTGTTGCAAACGCAATACAAAGGACAGGTAAAAATACGCTTGTCATATCGCATAACAAAACGCTTGCAGCGCAGCTTTATTCTGAGCTAAAACAGTTCTTTCCAAAAAACAATGTAGGGTATTTTGTAAGCTATTATGATTATTATCAGCCAGAAAGTTATATTCCACAAACAGACACCTACATAGAAAAGGATACACAGATAAACGAAAAGATCGAAAAGATGCGTCTTGAGGCTACTGCCATGCTTCTTTCTGGCGAGCCCACGATTATTGTTGCAACTGTTTCATGCATCTATTCACTAGGCTCACCTCGTGACTGGGAAGCAATGTCTATTGACATTCAAACTGGCAACGACATAGGGCGTTCTGCATTAATCAAAAAGCTTGTTAATGCAAGATATGAGAGAAACGATATAGAGCTTGTCTCAGGAACATTTAGAATTAAAGGCGACACCATCGATATCATTCCTGCTTATTCTGATGATGTTGTAAGAATCTCCATGTTTGGAGATGAAATAGAAAAAATATCGTTATGTGATCATGTCTCACTAAAAGAAAAAAGAATTATTCCAAAAATCAAGATATTTCCTGCAAAGCATTACCTTGTTGCAAGTGATGTAAGAAAAAACGCCGTAGAATCAATTAAAAAAGAACTCAAAGAGAGACTGCCTCAGCTTAGAGAACTAGAAAGACAAAGACTAGAGATGAGAACAAAGTATGACTTGGAAATGATAGAGGAGCTTGGATACTGTTCTGGGATTGAAAACTATTCTAGACATTTTGATGGCAGAAAGCCAGGTGAGCCTGCATTTTGTTTACTAGACTTTTTTGGAGATAATTTCTTACTAGTAATAGATGAATCGCATGTTACATTACCGCAACTTCATGGCATGTACAAAGGTGATCATTCCCGCAAAAAAGCTCTTATAGAGTATGGCTTTAGGCTTCCAAGTGCATTTGATAATAGACCACTAAAGTTTGAAGAGTTTGAAAAGTGCATAAAAAACACTATCTTTGCTTCTGCAACTCCTTCGGAATACGAAAAAAAATCTAGTTTTCAAGTAGTAGAGCAGCTTGTGCGTCCTACAGGCCTAGTTGATCCAAAAGTCGAGGTAAAAAGGACAGAAAACCAGATGGATGACCTTGTATCTGAGATTAAAAAAAGAGCTCAAAAAGACCAGCGTGTGCTTGTGACAACGCTTACAAAGCGTATGGCAGAAGACCTTGCAGAATATCTGTCCAAAAAGCAGATCAAGGTAAGATACTTGCATTCTGAAATAGAGAACCTGCAACGAACTGAACTGATAAGGCAATTACGCCTTGGCGAGTTTGATGTGCTAGTTGGGATAAACCTTCTAAGAGAGGGTCTTGACATACCCGAAGTCGCCCTTGTTGCCATCTTAGATGCTGATAAGGAAGGCTTTTTGAGGAACGCAACAAGCCTAATTCAGACTTTTGGCAGGGCAGCAAGAAACATAGATGGAGCTGTGATAATGTATGCAGATTCCATTACGCAATCAATGAAGCATGCAATGTTAGAAACCGAAAGGAGAAGAAAAAAACAGATTGCATACAACAAAAAAATGGGCATCACGCCAAGTACTATAGTAAAGGCAATTCCAGAACAAATTACTACACTAGATGAAATAAAACACCTATCAAGACATGATTTGATAAAAGAAGCAATAGAAACAGAAGCTACTATGAAGAGATTTGCTGAGGAACTTGATTTTGAGCGTGCTATAGAATACCGTGAAAAGCTTGCACAAATTCAAAAGGAGTTAAGAAAGAAATGATTGACAAACTGATAATCCGTGGTGCGCGAGAACACAACCTAAAAAACATCAATTTAGATATTCCAAAAGACAAGCTTGTGGTAATTACTGGCCTTTCTGGTTCTGGCAAATCTACCTTAGCATTTGATACAATTTATGCTGAAGGACAAAGAAGATACGTAGAGTCACTTTCTGCGTATGCTAGGCAATTTTTAGAAATGATGGATAAGCCTGATTTGGATTCCATTGAGGGATTATCGCCTGCAATCTCAATTCAGCAAAGAACCACAAGCAAAAATCCAAGATCTACTGTTGGCACCATAACAGAAATCTACGATTATCTAAGGCTTCTTTACGCCAGAATAGGAATACCACATTGCACAAAATGTGGGCGCCGTATATCAAATCAGTCTGCCGAGTCTATTTGTGAGTCTGTTCTAAAGGAGTCAGATGGAAAAAACATCCTAATACTTGCACCGCTGATTCGCGGTAAAAAAGGAACCTATGAAAAATTATTTGAGCAGATAAAAAAAATGGGCTATTCCAGAATAAGAGTAGACAATGAAATAACGGAGCTAAACGGAGAAATTCCAACTCTTGATAAACAAAAACGCCATAGTATCGAAATAGTTGTTGATAGACTGAAAGCATCAAAAGAAGAAAAAAGTAGGCTCTTTGAATCTGTTCAAAATGCATTAAAGGCTGGCAAAGGCACGGTGTTGATTTCAGGAAGTGATGAACGAATATTTTCACAAAACAATGCTTGTTCGTATTGCGGAATCACCATAGGAGAGCTAGAGCCAAGAACCTTTTCGTTCAATTCACCTTTTGGAGCCTGTAAGATGTGTCATGGTCTTGGCGTTAAGATGGAGTTTGATCAAGATTTGCTGATTCCAGACAAATCAAAATCCATACTTGACGGTGCAATAGTACCGTGGTCTGGTAGGTTTTCATCATTTAGAAGACAAACTCTCAGAGATGTTGGAAAAAAGTTTGGTTTTGATTTATTGACTCCAATAAACAAGATGACTTCAAAGCAAATGCAAATCATATTGTACGGAACTGATGAGGTAGTCAAGTTTTCTTATGAATCACAAACAACAGACTCAAAGTGGCAGTATGCAAATACTTTCAGCGGTGTCATACCAAGTTTACATCGTAATTTTGTGGAAACTGATTCAGAATCAAAAAGAGAGGAGATTAGAAGATTCATGCGTGAAACTCAATGCAATTCTTGTAAGGGCAGAAAGCTCAAAGAAGAAGCACTAGCAGTTAAGACAAACTCCATGTCTATAATGGATGTTTGCGATCTCTCAATTAATGCATGCTATGACTTTTTCCAAAACCTAAAGCTGACGGAAACTGAAAAATACATTGCGAAATCGATATTAAAAGAGATTCTCTCAAGGCTAGAATTTTTAAAAAATGTAGGGTTAAACTATCTGACATTAAACAGGGTTAGCGCTACATTATCTGGAGGTGAATCACAGAGAATCAGACTTGCAACGCAAATTGGTTCTAATCTTACTGGTGTACTTTATGTTCTTGATGAACCAACTATTGGTCTTCACCAAAGAGACAACTCAAAACTCATCAAAACGCTGACAAAACTACGTGATCTTGGAAACACAATTCTTGTCGTTGAACACGACGAAGAGATTATACGAAATTCTGATTGGATAATAGATCTTGGACCGGGGGCAGGAGTCCATGGGGGCAGTGTTGTTTTTGAAGGTACTGCCAAAGAAATCTTAAACAACCACAAATCAGTTACAGGCGAATATCTGAAAAATCACAATGCAATCAAACTCGTCAAAAAGAATCGCCACCAAAATGGCAAATTAATTGTCAGGGGCGCTGCAGAAAATAATCTCAAAAACATCGACATCGAGTTTCCACTTGGCATGATGATTGCGGTGACAGGAGTATCAGGTTCTGGCAAGTCAACTCTTGTTAATGACATTTTATACAAAGCCCTCGCTGCGCACTTTTACACATCTGTAGAAAGACCTGGAAAACATAAGGAAATACTTGGGAAAGAACACATTGATAAAATAATAGGAATAGATCAGTCTCCAATAGGCAGAACGCCACGTTCAAACCCCGTTACATACATTAGCGCGTTTACCCCCATACGCGATCTTTATGCAAATACAGAAACAGCACGAGAAAGGGGCTATACGCCAGGTCAATTCTCCTTTAATGTAGCAGATGGCAGATGCTTTGCCTGTGAAGGTGATGGTGTTAAAAAAATTGAGATGCAGTTTTTGTCTGACGTCTATGTCATGTGTGATGAGTGCAAAGGAAAAAGATACAATTCTGAGACACTATCTGTGCTCTACAAGGGAAAAAACATCGCAGATATTCTTTCTATGACAGTAGATGAAGCACTAGAATTCTTTGCAAACGTACCTTCAATCCAAAGAAAACTACAAACGATTGCAGATGTTGGACTTGGATACATCAAACTAGGACAGGCTGCTACAACTCTTTCTGGTGGCGAAGCCCAGAGAGTAAAGCTAGCTGCTGAGCTTTCAAAAAGAGACACTGGCAAGACAGTGTATATTTTAGATGAACCAACGACAGGACTGCATTTTGCCGATGTACAAAAGCTGCTTGATGTTTTAAACAGACTTGTAAATCTTGGCAATACAGTTATCATAATAGAGCACAACATGGATGTAATAAAAAATTCAGATTGGATAATAGACCTTGGCCCAGAAGGTGGGGATGCAGGCGGAATGGTACTTGCATGTGGTACACCTGAACAACTAACCCAAAACCCAAAAAGCTACACTGGTCAGTATTTGAAAAGGGTTTTACAAAATGGTAATTGATATCTCAAAGATGGCAATTCCTTCTCAGCCTGGAATTTATATGATGAAAGATGAGGACAATAAAATAATCTATATTGGCAAAGCAAAAAATCTTAGAAATCGCGTACGATCTTATTTTCTTAAAAACCAAAACTACAAAACACAAAAACTTGTGCAGAAAATACATGACGTTGAATTTATTTTGACAGATAACGAAAGTGAAGCGTTTTTGCTTGAAGCAAATATGATCAAGCGCTACAGACCAGTTTTTAATATAGAGCTAAAGGATCAGCAACGTTACACCTACCTTAGAATAACCAACGAAAAATATCCCCGACTCTTGGTGACAAGGCGAACAAGAACAGGCGAGTTTATTGGCGATGGAAGAATTTACGGTCCTTTTACACATGGCAGCTCAAAAATGCTATCAATTGGGCTTTTACGTAAGACTTTCAAAATAAGAATTTGTAAAAAGCTTCCAAAAGAAGCTTGTCTGGAATATCACCTTGGAAACTGTGAAGCGCCATGTCAATTTAAAGAAGCTCAAGAAAGATATGGGCAACATGTTACAGATCTTGAGTTTATCTTAAAAGGAAAAGAAAAGCTGGAAGACTTTAGCCAAAAACTTGAAGTGGATATGAAAGAGGCATCAGCAGCTCAGCAATATGAAAAGGCAAAGGAAGTTTATGATACGCTGCAAAGGCTGCAAAATCTTCAGACAAGGCAAAAGATGGAGGTTGTAAGAAACTATGATGAGGAATATTTTGGTATAAAAATAAAAGATCAAACTGCAATTGTCATGAGCTTCAGGCAGGTTAATGGAGTCATAAAGGATAGAAATAGGTTTACGTTTGATCTTGTGGGCGATAACTCTTTTTCGAGTTTTCTTTCGCAGTATTATAGCACAAACTCCATTCCAAAGGTTATTGTAACAAATGTTCTACCTGAGAAAAAAGAGATCCTTGTAGACCTGTTTTCAAAAACTGCTGGCTTTAAGGTTAGTATTGTGATTCCATCAGGAGGAATGCGAAAAGACATGATTGACCTTATCATGAAAAATATCACGCTTTTTGAGTCAAAAGGAGCAGAGCCTGCCCTTATTGAATTACAAGAAAAGCTTAACCTGCGTATCATTCCCAAAACCATAGAATGCTTTGACATATCAAATCACGGTGATCAGTATGCAGTGGGTTCAATGTCAAGATTTGTGGATGGAAAACCCGCTAAATCTGGTTATAGAAAATTTAAGATAAGGTCGGTTCAAGGAAGGGACGATTATGCCATGATTGATGAGATAATAAAACGCCGCTACCTCAGATTACGAAACGAAAAGACATCAATGCCGGATTTGATACTCATAGATGGCGGTAAAGGACAGCTTGGAGCTGCTCTATCAGCATTGAAAAGCGTAGGTGCAGATATTCCATGTGTTTCACTAGCAAAAGAAAATGAAGAGGTTTATCTTCAAAAAATAAAAGAACCACTTGTAATGCCAAAAAATAATCCAGCATTAAAAATTTTACAATATGCTAGAGATGAAGCGCATAGGTTTGGTGTGGCCTATAATAGATCACTACGCAAGTTTTAGTTTTCTAGCATTAAAAGAAATCATCAAGTGATTCTTCCCTTAATGGTTGAGCATCAAATCCAATTTTGATAAGATCATTTGCAAACTCGTCTACAAATCCATGTACTGTGTAAACTTTTTCTGGATTGGATTTTTTTACAAATTCTATAAGCTCGCTATAGTCACAATGATCACTTAGGGCAATAGAATAGTCATGCTGTCTGCCAAACGCAAATCTACTAGACTGAGCCCAGCCACTAAAACCAATTGTTATAGCGTCATATTTTGACTTCATATGGTTTACAAAAGTACTTTTTCCATTCATGTTTGGTGCAATCATAATCCATGGCTTTTTATCAAGCAGGCCAGCGCTTTCAGCCTCAGTATGTCCCATAGCATCTTTCAGATCAATCCCAAAGCTTCTATGCAAATCATTTATTTTTTTGACAGAGTCATGGTAGTAAAGTGGATCCCACTGTGAAAACAAATAAGATAGAATCTGAGATTTACCAAGCTCATATCCAAGCAAAATAACAGGTTTTCCTTTTGTATACATTTCAGATATTATTCCATTAACTTTTTTCCTAGTCTCTTCTATGTCTGGAAAGACAAATTCAGACAGGCCAAAGGTACACTCTGTGATGAGGGTTTGACATTTTGGCACTTTTGCACCTGCCAAAAAGCCTCTTTGCCGCGTACAGATGTCACCAGTATAGAATATGTCATCGCCAAACAAAAGACCACGCGCACCTAAAATATGACCAGAATCTACCATGGAAAAATTTTCGTATTCTTCAACAAAGTTGTCTATATAATATCCACGAAGCTTTGCGATCTCACTTGTTTGTCTTGTGGTCAAAACCAAACCGCCATTTTGGTTGTGCAAATGATCTGTGTGTGCATGTGAAACAAATGAAATGCCGCTATTTGTTCCATGTTTTGGATCAAGATGAATTGTCTTTTCATTTTGTGAGAAAACTATTCCGTTTGTAGTCATCCTTATTTTTTGGGGCAAATCTAAATTCAGATGAATCAAATTGAATATAAAGTGCAAGATTCATCTATTTTTAACCAACAGAGAAACAATTGCAAATTTTAATTTTATTGATAGTTAGTTGTTTTAAACTATTAATGGTTGTCGGCTGGTAAGAAGTGTATGATTATTCGTTAATTCCAATCACCATATCACAAAATAGTAGTTATCTAATGCATTATCAGATTTCTAGGACTTTTGATACAAACTAATCTTTATTTCCATTTTACTGTATTGATTTTAGCTTGTTAAACAGATGTAGTTATATCCCTTAAAGTGTTATTAAAATCATAATTTATTCTCAGACTATTAGTGTTATTTCCACTTTTGGAAGACCGTCTTTTTATAAATAAACCACATAAAAAATGCCATAAAATGTCACAGTTAGGAAAAACGATACCAAGTAACCTTAGCTTACGTGAAGTAAAGACGGCAAAGAGTCAAAATAAAAGGCTGACTCCAAGGCAGATATTTGAGCAGCTATATGGAACGCGCAACAATCATGTAAAGTCGGAAACAAAAAGGACAGTAGATAAGAATTCTAACTTTCTGAATAACGCCTATCGTTATTGCCTGGCTGGAATGGATAATTCCTTCAAGCATGAATTACATTACATATCAACGATAAAATAAAATTAATAAACAACAAATCATCAATCTACAGTAGATCTGCCTACCTGAAAGTGATAAAATTAAATCAGACTGATTTTCAGGGAATTTAGCTAAATAATTTTCTTGTGTTTGAATAATGCATAAGTGATAACCATCCAGCCTGCATACCAAAATAGATCTACCGGATGTGCCAAATGATACTGGCCATATGTTTCTAGATTGAAATACCAAACATCACCAATTGTTGTAGCTACAATTCCAAGTACCAAAAGAAGCCATGCTTTACCTAGAACACCTTGTCGAAAAATTCTTGCACCTAAAATTGCAGCAGAAAGAACTACTGCTGCACTTAAAATGTAGCTAAATCCATAGTAAAAATCAAAGTTAGCTTCACCAATTTCCTGTAATGAAAGAATTGAATAAACTGATATTATAGCTATTGGGATAATTGCAATCAGAGCTTTTGTACCAAAATCAATTTTGGGCTTGAAAAATCTAATATTTTTTTGCAAGTGGTAAAATGCTAATGGATAAAATGCAAGATAGAAAATATCAGCTATAGATGGATATGGATCCATTTCTAGAAAATAGTAGATAAGCCATACAGTTTCCCCCAATCCATTCATTGCCAAACCCAAACCTAATGCAAAATAGGCTTTTCCAAAAACATTAGATCCTCGATATCTGTTAGCAACATAAAATGCAGCTGCTGAAGCTAGGATTGGAAAGGCAATAGAGACTATCGTAATTGGCGCTTCTGCTTGCTCTTCTGGAATTGATGATATGTATACCTGAAAGGCAATAACCACGCCTAAAATAAGCAGTAAGACTTTGTGATTTATTGGACTAGTAAGCCTCTCTGGCACACTTGCAGGTTGTGCGGAGTTTTCCACCCTTGCATTTTAACGACATGCCGATATAATTTCATGTCTGTATCTTTTCAGACAATATGTGTGCTTATAATGACCTCTATTATACCAAACTTATGACAGGTTTAGATACTCTATTAGCGAAGTCTTTGGGCGCAGCTATTGAAGATAATTTGGGAGAAGACACTTTACACAAAATAGATAGCCGCCTCTTTGAAAAATATGGCATTACAATAAATCAAGCCATATTGGATTTTCATAAACTTGATAGTGTTTTACGAGAGTATTTTGGAGCTGGCGCTGATGGTTTAGAAAAGAAGATCTTTGAAACTGTATGTACATTAGAAAAATCCAAAACTAACGATCAGGAGTGGATGACCGTAGAAGATCAATTTCTTACTAGAATCATTTTGGAAGCATTTGGTGATGAGGACAAAAAGCAAATTCTAACAGGATTACTTGAACAACCACTCATTATCTCCGAGGTTTTGACCATTTGTAACATACCACAAACCTCTGGCTATCGAAAGATTAATTGGTTAATAGATAATGGCCTGTTAACTACACATGGATTTATCACTACTGGCGATGGTAAAAGAGTGAACAAGTATACACCAGTATTTGAAAACATAAAGATCAATATCGTAAAAAATAAAGTTACTGTCAAAGCTCAGCTAAACAAAGAATCAATGAATCACAGTTCATTAATTCCATTAATACAAAATTACAGATAAACGTCCTTAGTAAGGAAATTAAGTTGCAGTAGATTATTTAATGAAATTAAAAAATTATTCATACATCATTTGCTTTCATATTTTGCTTATGTAGTTTGCATTCATATTAATACTGGAATATAAAATATGGTTAATTGTAGTGTCAAAACAATAAGCAAACAATTCTGGTAGGGTAAAGTATTATTGTCTATTTTTATTGAGTATAATGAGACAGGTCAAATTACAGTGAAAAATTAATGTCAGTCAAATCTGATCCAGATAATAACATATTAGTAGCAGGCACTTTCCCATATTTGGAAAAGGCATGCGGTTACTTACAGTATTAATTGATCAAAAAGATAGGCTATTTTTATCACGTTACTTTGGATATGTGATCATACTTGCAGCAGCTGCCTTGGCAGCTCTTCTACATGTAATATCAAAACCATTGCTAGATTATTCAAGTCTAAATATGGCGGAAATAAACCCCATAACTTTGGCTGCAATAATTTACATTATTAATGGACTGTTTTTTACACCACTAACGAAGAAAAACCCTGATTCGGTTGGCAAGATTGATAAAAAAAATCTATTTTTGTTAACAGTAATAGGAATTGCCGAAGTTTCAGCCATAATTACATACTTTTTTGGATTAAAAGAAACCACTGCTGTTAATGCATCAATTCTTACTAATGGTGAGATACTATTTTCAATTTTAGTAGCAATCACGGTTTTACGTGAACGGCTCCAGAAAAAAGAAGCACCGGCATTTTTCCTCATAATAGCTGGGATAATTCTCTTACCAGTTGTATATGACTTGTATAATAACGGAATGGTTTTGACAGATTTAGTTTTTGGTAATTTGTTAATTATACTATCAGGAGTATTTGTTGCAATTGATATTAATCTGTGCAGATATGTCAATAGAAAAATTGGGCCAAAGAAAATCACACAGGTGGTATCTTTTGTAGGAGCAGGATTTGCATTTGGTTTGATTGCTGTTTTTCAAATTCCTTTTGATGTTAGTGTTGCACATTTACCAGGTATTGCAATCATTGGAATTTTTGGCACTGGCATGGCAACCTTCTTTTTCCTTATTGCACTTAGATTGATTGGTACCGTTAGAACAGTCTTACTTTATTCAACAACTTCTACATTTGGTGTTATTTTTGCTGCCATACTTTTGCAAGAAAGTATAACTTTACAAAATGTATTTTCTATAATTTTAGTCTCTGCTGGATTATACCTTCTTAGGAATAGACTTGGCACGATTGAAAAAAGCGATTCTCATGAACCTACAGCCAATAAACCTACAGTTCCCAATTTCGATAAATTATGTACTAGTTGTACTCATCAAGGGTGTTGTACATCCTTTGCTAGCCCCTTATTGTTTTCACATGATCTTAATGAACTAAAAAAGATTGGAAAAGATGGAGAAGAATTTGTAAAAGAAATTGAAATACACGGCGTAAATGTAAAAACACTTAGGAAAAAACATGATTCAAACATATGCGTTTTTTGGGATGAAGATAAAAAAATGTGTTCAATTTACAAAAATAGACCTTTTGACTGTAGAGCTTATCCATTTGACATTCATTTTATTGATGGCAAATACCATTGGATAGTTTATTCTTGTAATCCAAAAAGTAACTGGGAGTGGAGTGAAAAATATTTACAAATGTTAGAAAATGATAAGCAGTTTAATGAAGTGATGGGAAAAATAGATGCTTACTCTGATCTTACACAAATAAATAAATTAGAAAAATCAAAGCAGTATCCTTTTACAGCATTAAGACAGGTCAGATACAAAACAAATTACATACTGTAATGGTTATTTTCTAAAAGTAAATCATCGCAAATCATCTAGACTCTGGAATTTTATATTTGGTCGATGCCTTTTGAATATCTGAATGTGACTATATACACCAAATGAAAACAGCATATACGCCCAAAGAAATAGCATGTCAATTGGATGGCCCATATAGTAGGAACCGTCCATTGAGGTAAGCAAAAAACCAGTGTCTGCTACTACATTAAGTGTGATTGCCATGCATATCAGTGACCACAAAAAATTCACCTCACCTCTGAAAAACAAAATGAGGCCGATTAAGGCTGGGATCAAAACAATTGCATCTGCAATCGGATAGATTAATGCCAATGTAAATTCAAAAGCACTAATTTCAGAATCTGTGTCATATGCCATGTATAGTGATGGAACCAGCAAGGCTATGGCAGCCAAGGACACATAGGTTAAGGTTTTTTTAGAAATTGCATCTTTCAGCGGTTTTAAATAATATATTGAAAACAAAAACAGGAATGGATATCCTGCAAGATAGAAAAAGTCAGCCATAGATGGAAATGGATCTATTTGATATACTAGATCATAGACTAGCCAGATCTGCTCTGCTATGAACCATGATACGGCAAGGCCAACAAAAAAAAGCCAAGCTCGTCCATGTTTGCCTTTTATGCCAAATCTTTTGGCAACAATTATCGATAGAATGACTAATGCTCCTGGTATAGGTACATAAAGCAGATTAGTTACGAGGGTCGTAATCTCATGTCCGCTTAAATTTGCAATCAACATTACAAAATAAGTACCAACAATAGAAAACATTAAGTATTTTTTTGTTTGTAATTTTTCTAAATTAGTTTGCATGTCTTATTCACTAATAACGGTAAGGAAATTCATAATTGATTTTTTTGTAGTAAGTTCGCCCAGGTTTTCCTTGATTGATTCAACTATAGTGTTATAACAATCTCCATAAAGTTCCTCGAGCACATTTTTCAGATATTCTGGATGTTCATGGCAGTCTGGTATATAACATTTGTAATTTGCAAATAGTCTATGTGTTACTTCATCCAAGACAGGCTTTCCCATGTTAATTAAAGTTTTTTCTATAGCTAACGTTACCAGTGCTTTACTTATTTCCTCATTTGTAGCGTCAAACACGAAACAATTACTTATATGAAATATATAAAAAAGTGTTATTTTAGGATGTTACAGTGTAAAAAAGGAGCTGTTTAACTCAATACATGTCTGATTCTATTTTATTAGCACGGCAAAATTTTGTGTAGATTCGAATCAAAATTATGACTAGATAATAATATCTAGGCAAAAAGTTATTCCATATCTTTATTTTAAACAACAAAATTAGTGGTACCAGTTGATCAATCTTGCCATTTTGATCTCTGGGCGTGGAAGCAATATGGAAGCCATTTTAAAATCAATCAAAAAAAATAAGATACCTGCAAACCCCGCCGTAGTTATTTCAAACAAAGCTGATGCAAAGGGCCTCAAGATGGCACAAGGATTTGGGGTCAAGACTGAAGTGATAGAAAGCCAAGGAATCAAAGGTCCAAACTGGGATTATGATAAAAAAATTATATCAGTTTTAGAAAAATATAATGTCACTGCAAGTAATGGACTTGTATGTCTTGCTGGATTCATGCGCATAATGAGTCCTGAATTTATTAGACATTTCAAAGGTAGAGTTATGAATATTCATCCTGCTCTTCTTCCTTCCTTTCCTGGCCTGCATTCACAAAAGCAAGCTGTAGAATACGGAGCAAAATACTCTGGATGCACAGTACACTTTGCAGATGAAGGTGTAGACACAGGTCCCATCATCATACAGACAGTCGTCAAAGTAAAAGATTATGATACGGAAGAAACGCTGACAAAAAGAATTCTTGCAAAAGAGCACAAAATCTATCCAGAGGCAGTAAAGCTATTTGCACAAGGCAGGATCAAGTTAGTAGGAAGAAAAGCAATCATTTCCTAAGAGTCAGGTCCGCCAAAAAAATACAATACTATAAGCTCATTTTTGTTCCCATGAAATTTGTGCTCTGTGTTTTTTGCTACAAAGTACGCTTTGCCGCCTGATATAGAATAGTCTTTTCCTCCTATATTCAAAAATCCATCTCCTTGTATGACATAATAAATCTCATCACTGTCATGCGGGGTCTGTGTATCTTCTTCATCAGGTTCTAATCGCAGTATTCCTGCAGCAAGGCTATCTTTATTGATAAAGGTGTGAAAGTATGATTTACTCTTGACAATATTTTGTAGATACTCATTTGTATCAAATTCTATTTTCATTATCTGTTTAATTCGTAAAGTGGGTTATTAATGACACTCCAAGGATTAAATATCCTGCGAATTACACAAGCTTGTGACCGGTAAAAAAATAGATGGAATTGCAGTTGCAGATGCAGTTAAAGAACGAATTAGAGAAGCAGTAAAAGCATTACAAACAGAAGGTGTTACACCATGTCTTGCAACAGTGCTTGTTGGTGAAAACCAAGCATCTTCCATATACGTTAAAAATAAACAAAAAGCATGTTCAGAAGTTGGAATAATAACCAAGGATCACAAGCTACCTGAATCATTTTCTCAACAAGAGATGAACTCGCTTATTGATTTACTAAATAATGATAATACTGTTCATGGAATTTTAGTACAACTTCCTCTACCAAAACAGCTAGGCGAATTTGCAACCATATCTAGAATTTCTCCAATAAAAGACGTCGATGGCCTGACTCCATACAACGTTGGACTTTTGTCTACAGGAAGAGCCATTCTCAAGCCATGTACTCCATCTGGCATAATGGAGATGTTTGATTATTACAATATAGACCTAACAGGAAAACACGCCGTAATTATAAACAGAAGTAACCTTGTAGGGAGGCCATTATACAACTTGTTACTTGAGAAAAATGTCACTGTTACTACTTGTCATTCTAAAACACATAACCTCAAGGAACACTGCCAAAAAGCAGACATTGTAATCACGGCAGTGGGGGACAGAACAAAATTTGTTCTTACTGCAGACATGATAAAAGATGGAGCCATAATGATAGATGTGGGCATAAGCAGACAAGATGGCAAACTTGTTGGCGATGCCGATTATGATGAAATAATCAAAAAGGCGTCGTATGCAACTCCGGTTCCAGGAGGAGTTGGCCCAATGACAGTTGCAATGCTTTTAAAAAATACCGTAACGGCAGCTTCAATTAACAAGGGATTTGGATCAGGTAGTTGAAAAGGCGAGGATGCGAAGGCAGCTTCTGGATGAGCGCGATTCGTTATCACAAGATTTTATCAACATAACAAGCAAACAGGTACAAGATAACCTCAGAAAAATAGATTTTTTTAGAAATGCAAAAAGTGTTGGTTGCTATTATTCTATAGGCAGTGAGGTAAGGACACAGGATATGCTACACGAGATACTAAACTCTGGAAAAGAGTTATCACTTCCAAAAGTTGAAAAAAACAATCTTGTCTTCAGAAATATTAAGAATCTTTCAGAGCTTGAACAAGGAAACTTTTCTGTGATGGAACCAAAAGAAGGTTGCCCAACTGTAAAAAAAATTGATGTAATAATAGTTCCTGCAATTGCACTTACAAGGGAAGGATGCAGGCTTGGCTATGGTTTTGGCTATTATGACAGATACTTGTCTAGCAAGAAATCAAAGACTATTGCTTTGACTTACTCAAAGCAGATTGTCAGGTCTTTTCCCCACTCAGACCATGACGTTAGAATTGACTGCATAGTTACAGAAGATGAAATAATCACGTCAAAGATAAGATAGCCCCTTTTTCCCAATATCAGATCTAAAGTACTTGCTTGGCCAAGAGATTTTGTCAACCCTAGAATATGCATCTGATATTGCTGCTTCCAGTGTATCTCCAAGAGCAGTTACCCCCAGTACCCTACCACCATTTGTTAGTACTTTGCCATTATCACGTTTTGTTCCTGCGTGAAAGACAACTGAGTTTTGATCTAGTGAATCAAGTCCTTGGATTTCCTCATTTTTTTGATATGATTCTGGGTATCCTTTTGATGCCAGTACCACGCACACTGCACTTTGGTTCTTCCAAGCTATCGGTGGCAACGTTGAGAGATTACCATCTATACTTGCATTCACATAATCATACAGATCAGAATCCATACGCATCATTATAGGTTGACACTCTGGATCGCCCATTCTTACATTAAATTCTAAGACATATGGTTTGTCGTCTTTTAGCATTATTCCAGCATACAAAAATCCTTTAAATGGAATTCCTTCACTTTTCATTGAACTCATCGTTTTACTTATGATGTTCTTTTGGATTTTTTCTGACATAGAATAGTTAATTACTGGGGTTGGTGAATATGCGCCCATTCCTCCAGTATTTGGCCCTTTGTCATTATCATATATCCTCTTATGATCTTGGCTTGTAGCCATTGGAATTGCTATGGAACCATCAGAAAGAGCAATGTATGATGCTTCAATACCGTCAATTCTTTCCTCTAGAATTATCTTTGAACCAGCAACACCAAAGCTTTTCTCAACAAGCATTTTATCAATTGCGCGTATTGTTTCTTCTGAATTGTCGCAAACTATAACACCTTTACCAGCTGCAAGCCCATCTGCCTTTACCACCAAAGGAAAGTCAACTGATCGTGCATACTCTTTTGCTTTTTTTGCATCGTCAAAGACTTCAAAACGTGCAGTAAGAATATCATTTTGCTTCATGAAATTTTTTGCCCAGATCTTACTTGATTCAAGCTGTGCAGCCTTTTTTGTAGGTCCAAATACTCTCAGCCCTTTTTTGGCAAACTCATCCACAATGCCCATCGAAAGTGGTGCCTCAGATCCCACTACAGTCAAACAATTATTTTCAGAAGCAAATTTTGCGAGTTTATCAATCTCTTCTATTGATATTGAGAGGTTGTTTGAGGTGCCACCATTTCCTGGCGCATAATACACCTTACCAACTTTTGGGCTTTGAGACAACTTCCAGCCAAGTGCGTGTTCCCTTCCACCAGAGCCAACAATTAAAACATTAGTCAACAAACTGCCTTTCTTTTTCTTGTATATAATCCAAGATTGATTTTAGAAATGTTGATTAACACTATACACTCATTCATTGAAATGAGCCAGATAGATTCACAAAAACCGGTTTATCTTTTTGTACATGGAAGAATCGATTTGGAACCAATTGCAGTAAATGCATTAGTAAATAATGGCTTTTCTAAAGACAGAATTATTTCAGCAAAGACAGACAAGGTCGGAAACGTTGGTGATTATATGGCAATGTTATGGGTCCCGCCAAACCCAGACCACATAAAGATCCAAAAAATAACCAAGGTAGAACATGTAACCCCAGATGACATGACTGGATTATGGAAGGGGGTTTCAAAAGAAGACCTCTTCCAAATAAAACTACAGTAAATTCATAGATCAGAGATGAGAGCTGACACGAAGCTTGCAAATTCGTCATCAGAGAATCGTATAACCTCAACTTTGTTTTGTTGCTTAGCAATTTTTACAGATTTGAGATGGTAGCACTCGCTTCCACCATTTAACGTATTAAAGTAATAGTCTTCACATGAACAAAAACCCAAGTCGGGGTCAAGCCAGTGCTCATTTTCTTTTCCAACAACTGTCCAAACCTTACGGTTACTTGGTTCAAAGTAGTGGAGCTTTACACCTTTTCCTGATACTACTGCATCAAGATTTTGAGGACTTTTTTTCACAAGGATTTAATTCAAAACTGGCCCGTATATCTTTGATGGCTCAAACAAGGATTGTACAATCACATCCTGCTTTAATTTTGGAAGAAAAAAAGCGACACCTGATTGTGACTGATCTGCACATAGGCTTTGAAAGTACACTTGCAGCAAATGACATCTATGTAGAGCCAAAGACAATAGTCCAAGAGACACTGGATGAGCTCACATCCCTTATAGAATCAGAAAAACCTGACTCGCTTATACTTCTTGGCGACATAAAATCTAGCATAGATTCAATATCAAATGCAGAATGGCAAGCAGTACCACTTTTTTTTGAAATAGCAAAGAAGATAGACACTATGCTAGTTCCTGGAAACCATGATGGAAACATCCAGAAACTCTTACCTAATGAGGTTAGGCTTGCAAGCTCATCAGGCGTTGTTATAGAGGACACACTTTTGACTCATGGTCATACGATGCCTTCTGAAAATCTCTCACACATAAAGAAAATAGTCATGGGACATGTACATCCTGTCTTTTTTAGAGAAGGGTCTGTACTTGATGGTCAAAGAGTATGGGTTTCTCTAAGAACAGAAAAAAGTAGCTTATTTCCATCAACAAAAGGCGAATTAGAAATAATAATTGTTCCAACCTTTAACAAATATTTTTACGCTACACATAAAAGATATTATAAAAAATCAATTTCTCCAATACTGGAGCATGTCAAGAATTTCAAATCAGCAAAAATTGTGACACTTGATGGTTCGATAATTGGAAACGAATCGTTACTTGAAAGTGTTATCTAGCTAAAAGTCTCGTATGGTTCTAATGGTTTCTTTGTGGTTTCATTGTGCTCAAGCCATTCTAGTGTCTTTGCAAACGAGTCTGCAAGTTCAGTTGTTGTAAGTACAGGAATGCCAAGTTCTACTGCTTTTCTTCGGATCTGGTATTCATCATAAAGCATGCCAACATATTTTTCCAATGTTGATGTGCTTGGCACATTTACTATGAAGTTTATTTTATGTTCATAAAGCAGATCTGCAATGTTTGGTTTTCGTTTGGGCTCACTGATTTTGTATACCACATCTACATTACCTATCCTTTTGTCTGATAGAAATTCTGCAGTATGCTCTGTTGCAAGAATCTTGTACCCAAGATTTTTTAACAGTAATGCAGTCTGTAGCAGCTTTTCTTTATTTTCGGCTCCACCCACTGTGATAAGGGCAGTACCCTCCTTTGGCAAGGAGTATCCTACAGATGTCAAGCCTTTTGATAATGCATCATAAAAGCTGTCTCCAAAACATGCAGCTTCACCTGTAGACTGCATCTCAACACCCAGTATTATATCAGCCCCTTCAAGCTGCATAAAAGAAAACTGGGGCACCTTAATTCCATATGAGTGAGTCTTTCGCCACCTATCCTTTGGTATTTTTGGCAATGATTTACCAAGTACAGCACGGGCGGCCAGACTGATAAGATTCATTCTTACAAACTTTGAAACAAATGGCATAGAACGCGATGCACGTATGTTTAGTTCAATTACGTACACCTGATCTGAGTTGATAAGAAATTGGAGGTTGAATGGGCCTTTTATCGAAAATGCAGTGGCAATTTTAGTGGTATAATCAGTAATGGTTTCAATGATTTTGTTGCTCAGCCTCCATGGTGGGATGCACATCATCGAGTCTCCAGAGTGAACTCCTGCACTCTCAATGTGTTCAACTATAGCACCAATTACTACATGTTTTCCATCACATACTCCATCTACTTCTGCTTCAAGCGAGTTTAGCATGAATTTTGTAATCACTACTGGGTGATCAGGTGAAACGTTTGCAGCTTCTTCTAAGTATTTTTTTAATTGCTCTTGTGACCAAACCACCTTCATTGCTGCACCACTTAGGACATATGATGGCCTAACCAGTACTGGATATCCGACTTTATTTGCAAACTTCTTGGCATCAGCGAGGCTTGAAAACGCCTGCCAAGGAGGCTGTTTTATGTGTAATTCATCTAGAACCTGGCTAAACTTTGAACGGTTTTCCGCCTTGTCAATATTCTCATATGCAGTGCCAATTATCTTGATTCCGTTTTTTGCAAGTTTTGGAGTTAAATTGTTTGCAGTCTGTCCTCCTACAGCAGTAACTATTCCAGATGGCTTTTCAAAGTCTGCAATATCTAGTATCCTTTCAAGTGTCAATTCCTCAAAGTATAACCTATCACAAATGTCATAGTCTGTAGAAACGGTTTCAGGATTGCAATTAATAACAGATACCTCTTTTATCCCGTTTTCCTGTAATCCCCAAACCATGTTTACAGTTCCCCAGTCAAACTCTACACTACTTCCTATCCTATACGGACCTGCGCCCAAGACAGCAATCCTTTCTTGAGATGATTCTACTTCAAAATCGTTTGTCGTTCCCCCATATGTCAAATACAGATAGTTTGTTTTTGCTGGCCACTCTGCAGCAAGTGTATCTATTTGCTTTACAACAGGTATGATTTTTGCCTCCTTACGGATTTTACGAATTTCAAGGTCATCTTTTCCTACTAATCGTCCAATCTGCTTGTCAGAAAAGCCAAACCTTTTTGCATCTCGTAACAATTTTGTGTCAAGCTTTGTTTCTTTGAGCTTCTTTTCAGTCTCCACTATATTTTGTATTTTTTCAATAAACCACGGATCTATTGTAGAAAGTTTGTAAATTCGCTCAACTGAGATTCCTTGCTTTAGTGCAGCAGCAACATAATAAAGAATGTGATCATCGGGGTTCTGTAGTCGGTTTTCAATTTCTTCTACATCATATAACTTACTGTCATTTCGATTTGCTACTAGACCGTCATTTCCAATGTCAAGCATCCTGATTGACTTTTGTAATGATTCTTCAAGGCATCTTCCTACAGCCATTACTTCGCCAACAGATTTCATTGTAGGTCCAAGGCTACGGTTTGCCAACTCAAACTTACTAAAGTCCCAACGAGGATGCTTGCATACAATATAGTCAAGAGAGGGCTCAAAACACGCAGTTGTAGTTTTTGTGATTCGGTTTACTAGTTCTGGAAGCGAGTACCCCATTACAATTTTTGCGGCCATATATGCAATCGGATATCCTGTAGCTTTGCTGGCAAGCGCGGATGAACGAGAAAGTCTTGGGTTTATCTCAATTGCCACGTATTTATCAGATTTCGGATCAAGTGCAAACTGAATGTTGCACACACCAACTATGCCAACATGTTTTGTTGCGCGTATTGCAGCTGAGCGTAACATGTGATATTCATAATTATCAAGTGTCTGCGAAGGAGCCACAACTATATTATCGCCCGTATGCACTCGCATAGAAAGTACATTTTCCATATTACAAACTATGATATTGTTGTCAGAATAGTCCCGCATTACTTCATATTCTATCTGTTTCCAGTTGCCAACATATTCTTCAATTAAAACCTGCCCAACCAGACTTGCGTTAAGACCTCGACTAACAATTTCATAAAGTTCAATCTCATTGTGTGCAACGCCTCCTCCTTTGCCCCCCAAGGTGTATGCCACTCGTATAATGACTGGATAACCAAGATCCTTTGCAACTTGTTTTGCCTCCTCAAAGTTGTAAACAGTCTTGCTTTTTAGTACAGGAATGCCACATTGTATCATTGAATCCTTGAAGAGCTGTCTATCCTCTGTTGCTTCTATTCCAGCAATTTGTGTACCAAGCACCTTGACACCATATTTTTTTAAGATTCCAAACTCTTCGAGTTTTACGCCACAGTTAAGCGCAGTCTGTCCACCAAATCCCAGCATCAGGCCATCTGGCCTTTCCGACTCTATTATCGACTCTACATACGGTGGGTTTACTGGAATAGAATACACTTTATCCGCAAGCCTAGTGTCTGTCTGTATTGTAGCAATATTTGGATTGACGAGTATACTTTTTAGTCCGTCTTCGCGAATGGCCTTGAGACACTGGCTACCGGAATAGTCGAATTGGCGGTTGTTTTAGCAACTTTCGCCGGCTTCTCCGATTTTGATTGCCCCACTTCCAAGAACTAGAATCTTCTTTAGAGACTCATCTTTTGGCAGATTTTCCCTCCCCCATTAGGCGTTTTAGTTCTTCAAAAACAAACATGCAATCAAAAGGTCCTGGTGATGCTTCAGGATGAAACTGAACTGCGATGCATTTTTTCTCTTTATGTTTTATTCCTTCTACGGTACTGTCATCAGCATTACTAAACCACACTTTGAACTCAGATTTTTTTAGCGAATCTGGATCTATTCCATATCCATGGTTTTGACTTGTTACATAAACTTGGCTGTTATCCAAGTTAACACATGATTTGTTCTGTCCTCGATGACCATATTTTAGTTTGAAAGTCTCTCCACCCCCAGCAAGTCCTAAGATTTGTGCGCCAAGACAAATTCCAAGTGTTGGTATGTTTTTATCCAAAAGAGATTTTGCTGTCTTCAAAGTATCTGTGCATTTTTGAGGATCTCCTGGTCCATTGCTTATCACTACACCTTTTGGTTTGTATGAGAGTATTTTTTCAATTGATGAATTCCAAGGGAGTTGGATTACTTTGTACCCAATTCTTCTTATATTTCGCAAAATTGCATTTTTTACTCCTGTATCAATTACCACTACCACATCTGGTTCGTTTCCATAAATTCTAGGTTCTTTGGTAGAAACATCGTCCATAAACTGTTCAGCCACGTAACTTGTGGTAGAAGTTAATTTTTTCTTTAGATCTTTTTCATCAATTTCTTTATCAGAGACAGCAAGTGCAGCCATCATAACACCACTCATACGGAGTTTTTTTGTTAACGCCCGTGTGTCTATTCCTGTTATTCCAGGGATTTTTTCTTTGTATAGCCATTCATCAAGTGTCATAGAAAGATTCCAATGGCTTGCAGTCATTGATAATTCGTGTACGACAAGCCCACGTACTTGGATTTTTTCAGATTCAAAATATTTGAGAATTCCATCTTTGTCTTTTACTGATTGGTCTGGAACACCATAATTTCCAACAAGAGGGTACGTAAGAGCAAGTATCTGGCCACTATAGGAGGGATCTGTTAGAGCTTCGGTATACCCAACCATTCCTGTGTTAAAGACAGCCTCACCAAATACAACATTGGAATAACCAAAACCCATCCCCTCAAAAACGGTTCCATCCTCAAGGACAAGCTTGCCAAACTTCATCACGTGTTTGGCTTTTTTTGTCGGAATTTTTGAACCCTCGTCAAGTGGATTCTATTGGAGATTTAAGTTTTGTGATGACCTGTGGGTTGGTGATATTTTGATAAAAACTGATAAATTTCTTTGTCTGTGAAATAAATTTTTTTGGCTAGAGAGCTCGGAACTGTTCGCTCCACTTGTAGTACGCCCGTATCATTTCCATGCTTACACTTGGTTTTCTTCTTTCAATTATTTCCTTAAAGTCCGTCATAGTAATACTTCGTGGTTGCGCCCTTTCTTCGCCTACAACTGGTTCTGGAGAATAGTTTGGGTTGGTGAATAACTCATTAACAACCATCAATTGTGCAGATTGACATATATCTTTGATATCACTTGCACTATATCCATCTGCAAGTTTTGCAAGCTCCATTGGTTTGACCTTTTCATCCCTTTTTAGTGGTGAGGTATAAAGCTCAAAGAGGTTTGTTCTTGCATCAAGGGTTGGAAGTTGTACGTAAATTCTTTTTGTGAATCTTCGTAAAAATGGCCAATCAAGGCTCCATGGTTTGTTTGTGGCGCCAATTACGTATAATTTTAGATCTTTTCCCTTACCGTTAATTCCATCCATTTCTGAAAGAAATTGATTTTTGACTCGAATTTCTCCTCCAACCTCGCTGCTTCTATTTCCCAAAAGCGAGTCGACTTCGTCTATAAACAATATGACTGGCAGACCTTCCTTTTCAGCATAGTTTCTGGCCATGGCAAAAACTTTAGCTACATTTTTTTCTGCTTCGCCAAGCCATTTGCTCATCATTGATGCGGCATCTATATTTATGAAATAACCATCAATTTCACTTGCAGTAGCTGCGGCGAGAATAGTCTTACCACACCCAGGCGGACCATAAAGTAATATGCCTCGTGGCCAACCAAGTGGAAAAAGATCTGGTCTCTTACTTGGATAAACTATTGATTCACGAAGTGCAGTTTTTGCGTCATCAAGTCCAATCACTTCAGCCCAGCTAACGTTGGGTTTTTCTTTCATTACTAAATCTTCAAAATCATGTTTGGCCAGGTCTTGTTTTTGTTGTTCTGGACTTGCTTTTGGATCAACTACTGGCTCTAGATCAATGTGTGACATCTGTAATGCTTTTATTCTATTTTGGTATGCGGCTGAACGTTCCATGTAGACTCGGTTTAGCTTGTTATCTGGATATAGTTGAATTAGCTTTACTAGTGATTCTATTGCCCTCTGATAATTTGTTATGGCCATGCCGCGTGCACCTTGAGAATCAAGCTTGATTGCCTCTGCGGCAAATCTACTGGCGCTATTTTCTAATTCCTGTGGTGCTAGACTCATACCCACTAACTAAATTTCTACTAGGGTTTTTGTTAGGTATGCTTGGGTGTAAATGGGTGTAGAAGGATTGGTTAAATTAATTGGACTAGGTGCTGGCTCGCTCTTTTGTTCTTTATAATCTTCAAGTTTTGTTTGGATAAACCTTCCCAAGGCAAGGTCTCGTGCTACTTCCTCATGCAAATTTTGAATCTGTTGAAGTGCTGTTTCTGCAGATATTACAAGGTCAGTTAGGTCATCTCGTAGAATGTTTACAGAGTTTGTTGCATGCATTATAATTCCTATAAATTCCTCTAAAAACTCCTTTAGGTCCTTTTTGTCTTGGTATTTGGATAGAATATACTCTGCGGCCATCATTACTTGACGTAGGTCTTTTAGCTCTTCAACTGAAAGACTTTCGATGAACTGCCCATCGTTATTAGAAGCCTTTTGGGCGATTTTTTGCTCTACTTTAGAAGAAAGAATTCTGATTCTGCCTAGATGGTTATGAACGTCTGTAGGTGGTTCACTTTTTGCAAAGTGCAACATGGGCAAACCATGCTTACGACAAATCTAGATTAGGGAACTGCTTGCTAATTTTAGAGTCTGCAATCAATTTTGCTTCATCTAAAAGCCTTGTAGATTCATGATTTGCTTCTTGAAAATTAAGCCTTGCATCAGTAAGTTGCCCTGTATCTATCATCAACCCGCCAAGTACAAGAGACAATTCGCCTAATGCCACATCAGTCTCTGGAAATAAAAAAAGCAATCGTGCACGGATGGTTCTTACAATTGAGATTGTTGGGGCCAGAACCGGAATTATGTTTCGTAATCCAAAAACAGAATCAATATGGCTACGGACTTGTCTTAGTGCTTCCACGGCACGAAAAATTTCTAATTCTATATTTAGTTGTCTTTCAAATTCTAATGACGCGTATGTGTTCTCTTTCTTTTTTGTATAAAGACCCAGATTGTTAGTGTGTAGCTCAAATTTTCTTTGAACAAGCGCTTCTAGTATCTTATCAACAAGTTCTGCCGCATAATCCAATCGTGGACTTAGAGTACTTGCTCTTGTCACCTTATTTTGCATCTCATCGTTTACTGTCCACTTTTGTGTTGTCATCTGTACTAGAGAAATGGTTTTTCTATATCAGACTCGTGTTACGCAGTTTTGTGTAACTGCAGTAACAGGAGGTGAGGATACAGCTTAGTATTTTTTCCAACCTTTGTTCAATGAATTTAGCTATTGAACTTACCTTATAACTAGCCAAATGGGGTCATGACCAAAGGGCAAGATCTAGCAGTTAGCTTGGAAGAGTTTGGTTTGAGCAAATATGAGGCTAGTGCATATGTAACCTTAATTACAAAGGGTACAATTTCTGCTGGTGAGCTTGCGTACTATTCTAATCTGCCAAGGACAAAGGTCTACCCGACGTTGTTAAAACTTGAAAAGAAAAAGCTTGCAATTATCTCAAAAAGCAAACCCATAATGTGTACTGCCATATCACCAGAAGATGCCTTTGATGAAATAGTTCAAGAGCAGATCAATAAAGTCAATGGAATGAACAGTCTTGTAACAAAGTTAAAAAAG
>Ga0209751_10000861_pt1 | contig 32003 bp, 26 predicted proteins | sample RifCSP13_1_FD_184019 | JGI IMG/M metagenome (GOLD analysis project Ga0209751, IMG submission 184019) | Soil microbial communities from Rifle, Colorado - Rifle CSP2_sed 13_1 (SPAdes) (version 2) | ecosystem: Environmental > Terrestrial > Deep subsurface > Rock core/Sediment | place: Rifle...
CCTGTGCCCTCCCCGACGGACTTGGTCGTGAAGAAAGGCTCGAATACGTGCGAGAGGTGCTCGGGTGGAATTCCAAGGCCGCTATCTTTAACGGTGACCGTGATCCAATCCCCGTCTGCCAGTTCCCGGAACGGTCGGGGGTCGTCGGGCCTCAGTGTGGTACTCCCCAGCCCAAAGGTTAACTCCCCCCCGTCCGGCATGGCATCTCGGGCGTTCACCGCCAGGTTCATAAACACCTGTTGCAGCCGGGTTGGATCTGCATTCACCAGATAGCTTCCCGGCTGGTAGGATAGCTCCACCTGAATCGTCTCGGGTAAAACCCGGCCCAACATCCTGTCCAGTTCTTTGACAAAAGGCAGCAAATCCAGGGTGCTCTGCTCCATAATCGACCTGCGGCTGAAGTCCAGGATCTGGCGGATCAGGCTGGCAGCGCGTTGAACTTGCTGCTGGATCACCAGCAGTCGATCCCGGCTCTCGGGTGGCAGCATGGTGTCATCGATAAGCAAATCCGTGTAAACGAGGATGGCTGCCATAATGTTGTTAAAATCGTGAGCAATTCCAGCAGCCAGTTGACCCACTGTCGCCAAGCGGTCTTGCATCTGGATGCGCATTTGCATCTCACGCTCTTGAGTAACGTCTCTCAACGTAATCACCCACTGGCGTTCTGTATCTCCGACCGGTCGGGCTTGAGCCTCAAAAACCTTTGGGGTTGGCGCTTCTACCTTGATCTCGAGCGGAACTGGATTCATATGCCGCTCAACCAGCTCATGAATACTCAAAGGCCCAAGGTACAGCACCCGGTTGCCCGGCTGATGCGCGCATAACAGAGTCAACATTTCGCGTCCCAGGGGATTAGCGACCATTAAACGGTACTCAGCGTCCAGAAACAAAACGCCGGTCGGGAGATGCTCAACCAGGCTCTCCAACCTTTTTTGTTCTGCCGCCAACATTGCGCTCAAGCGTTGAACTGCGGCTGCTGCCTGGTTGGCGAAAGTGTCCAGCAAACGGCTGTGCTCATTGCTGAATCCCTGCTTCAATTCGCTTCCTGCCATCAAAAACCCGACCGGATTGCCAAATACGGTAATAGGAGCGATAGTCATGGCGCCTATCCCTCTCAACATCCGCCGGCTGGCTCCGTCTCCCAGCGGAGTGATCAACTTATCCGGCGCTTTCACATTCCGCAGGTTCCATACAGGTTGTTCGGGAAGCGCCCTCGAACAATAGGCTTTTAGCTCCTCAATGATTTCCAGGGTAATCAGTCGCTCCGAATCAATGACGACTCGATCATACCCATCCACAAACAAACATCCTAAAACCAGATCGCAGTTCATGGCAGTGCGCAAGTGGCTGAGCATTATTGCGAGCAGGTGGTCATAGGATAGTGTGAAACCGATCTCCTGGCTGAGCTCATATAATTCAACCAGCTCGGCTGTCCGTTGGGCCACAATTTGCTCCAGGCTGTCGGCGTGCTGCCTGACTCGCTCGTACAACACCGCGTTCTCTAAAGCGATCGAGATTTGCCCGGCGAGCAATTTCAACAAATCCCGGTCCTGGAGGGTCAATTGATCGGGCTCATCCGATTCGATGTTGATCACCCCAATGACCACCTTCCCATTGAATATCGGAACCGCCAGTTCTGCTACCGTCCCGCTTGCTCCGGGAAGGAAGTCTGGGTCCAGGCTCACATTGTGGATCAGCGCGATCTCGCCGGTGCGGGCTACCCTGCCAACCACGCCATCGGTCAGCGCGAGGTAATTGTCCAGCCGCTCTGTTCCATGGTAGGCTTTTTGTACCAGCGCATTATTGTCGACCAGAAAGATCTCCGCATGGGGGTAGCCAAGCCTCTGGACGAGCTGTGTGATCACCTCCTCCAGCAGCTCTTGGATCTCCAGGCGCTGACTGAAAGTCAAAGCCAGGTTTTGGATGAGTGTCATTTCGGCTAAACGTCGCTCGACTTCCTGGTAGCGCCTGGCATTCGACAATGCCAGGCCTACCTCTTGACATATTGCTTTGAACAGATCCAGTTGACTGGAGGAGAATGCCGCCGGTTTCAGGTGCAGAACGCTTATCACCCCGAGCAGCCGCTCTTCGGCCAATATTGGGGCGCTGATTGCCGAGCGTACGTCTTCATCAACCATCGGAACGTGTACCCAACGAGGATCCTCGAGGACATCCGCTACATTAACCACTTGCCGATTTTGAGCGACCCAGCCGGCTAATCCGTCCCCAGGGTGCAGGTTGATCTGGCGATTAAATGTATCCGTACAGGCGTCTTCGCGACCATGGAGGGCGTGCAACCTCAGGCGATCTTCCGCCTCAGAATATAAAAACGCCTGGCCAACCAGACCGTTCAGAGCGTGGCAAGTAAGCGAAACTGCCCTTTTTAAGATCTCGGTCGGATCCAGGCTGGTCGCCAGTTCCCGGCCAACTTCATAGAGCAGGCTCAGGTGCCGCCGCTCTCTGGCAGCCAGCTCATAAAGCCGGGCATTTTCGATGGCAATCGCGGCATGAACGCCAAATAAATCCAACAAGTGCAGCTCACTCGCGGTGAACTGGCGAGGGTGCGTATAAGAGACGTTCATGACACCGACGACGCGTGTCCCAATCTTAAGCGGCAACCCGATAATCGCCCCTTCCCAATCCGCAGGTGTGTCCTTGTAGATGGGATGTTTACGCATGTCTGGGATCACAACCGTATCGCCGCTGCGGGCGACCGTATAGGTCAACCCATTCTGGCGCGGGTTACTCCAGGGCTGCATCTGAGGTCCATTCGCCCATAAAGCAGCCCCAAAAGTAAGGCTGCCGCCGTTTTCGGCATCGTAAAGAAAAATATGCCCGTTGTTGACTTCGGGTAATAGTTCAAAGACCGATTTGAGGATTGCATCCAGGACTTCATGCAGGTCCAGGTTGGTAGCCAAACCGAGAATCGCCTGCCGGATCGACTCCAATTCAGCCGCACGCTTGCCTTCGGCATCAAATAAACGCGCATTCTCAATAGCAATTGCAGCCTGGTTGGCGAAAGCCTCAGCCAGAACGGATTCCATCTGTGTGCGCTCGACGACTTCAGCCTTTATGGCATCGAACAGGCGTGCATTGTCCAAAGCGACAGCTATATGGTTGCCAAACGCCTCCACTACAGGCAGGTCTTCGGGCGTCAGGTCAGCTCCCGCCACATTGAGAACACCCATAACTTTATCTGTGGATATGATGGGAGTGAAGATCGATGGTTCTGATCCCAGAGATTTTACGATACTTTGAACATATCGGCGCGCTGCAGCAGGAATTAATTGAACAATCACCTCACTGCTTTCCGACAAAAAGACCGGCTTGCCTCCCTCCAGCACCTGCCGGTAAACCTCAACCTGGCTCGGGGGAAAGGCATAGCCTTCGATCCGTATTCGAGTCAGGTTCTCAAACATTTCAAACAGGTTGCTCAGCGGAGCGAAAGCGCGAATGACCAGGTGTTGACCCTGCTCGTCCAAAAGGCTGATCCCACCCCTCAACCCAAGCTTTTCAATCTGCTGGCAAAACACGCGGAGCACTTCCGATTCCGAGCGGGCGCTTCGCTGCAAAGATGCGGCTGCGTCGTTCAGCGCATAAAGAAATTCATACCTGCCGCCTGATTGGTTAGCCGCTTTGGGTATAGATTTTCTGCTAATCATCACCTTTCACCTCGATCCCCCAGGAAGCTCCCGACTGCCCGTATCGTATTATAGATGATAAGCGCTGAAATACGCCTTACGGATTCTTTGGGTTTTCAAGCTTCAAATACAAACGGCGCATGGCTTTTTGACTGCCATGCGCCGAGATTTTTTTGCTAACCAGAGGCGCTGGTTTTACCCTGGCTTCAGCCGGCTAGAACAAGCCAACCACTTGCCCGGTTTCCAAATCCAAATCGACGTCATAAAAGACCGGTCGGGTGGGCAATCCGGGCATAGTGCGCATTTCTCCAAGCAGGGGATACAAAAAGCCAGCGCCTACAGACGCGCGGATATCCCGAATTGGCACCCGGTAACCCTTGGGCACACCCTTGAGAGCAGGATCGTGGCTCAGGCTGAGATGGGTTTTTGCCATGTTGAGTGGTAGTTTATCAAATCCCAGGCGGGTATAGAGCTCTATTTTTGCTTCCGCCTCAGGAAGGTAATCCACCCCATCTGCTCCATATATCTCTGTGCAAATAATCTCGATTTTTTCCTTTATAGAGATATCGAGAGGATACAGGAACTTGAAGTTGCCCGGCTTTTCAGCCGCTCGAACTACCGCTTCCGCCAGCTTGTAGGCGCCTTTGCCGCCATGCATCCAGTTTGTAGTGACGACAGAATCTTCAGCGCCGGCTTCAAGGGCTGCATCTCTCACCACTAGGACCTCAGCCTGGGTATCTGTGGCGAACGAGTTGACTGCAACAACCACCGGGATACCGAACCGGAGGACATTCTTGATATGATGCTGCAGGTTCGGCAGGCCGGCGCGCAACAGGTCGAGGTTCTCTTCCGTGTAAGCCGCATCTAATTGCTTGCCCGCCACCACCTTCGGCCCGCCGCCGTGCATTTTCAAGGCTCGAACGGTCGCCACCAGCACCACAACGTTAGGGATCAAGCCTGAATACCGGCATTTGATGTTGAAGAATTTCTCCATGCCGATGTCCGCGCCAAAGCCCGACTCTGTCACCACATAATCCGCCAGTTTCAAGGCGATTCGATCAGCGATGATCGAGCTGTTTCCGTGGGCGATGTTCGCAAAGGGGCCGGCGTGTACAAAAACCGGCGTGCCTTCCAGGGTTTGCATCAAAGTGGGCTTGATCGCATCCTTCATCAGCACGGTCATGGCCCCGGCAACGCCCAGGTCTTCGGCTGTGACCGCTTCACCGGCTCTATTCGTGCCAATCACGATCCGGCTGAAACGTTCGCGCATATCCGCCAGGTCAGCCGTCAGCGCAAGGATCGCCATGATCTCACTGGCAACCGTGATGTCGAAGCCGGTCACGCGAGTCATGCCTTTTTCCTCTGGCCCTTGACCGATGGTGATAGTGCGTAAGAAGCGATCATTCGTATCCACAACCCGTCGCCAGGTGACGCTGTCCGGATCGATATCCAGCCGGGCAAAGCGGCTGCGCTCTTCAGGCGTCAGCTCATTCGGGTCGGTTTTGTCAATGCCCAATCTTTTCAGACGGCGCAACATAGGCGGAGAAAATCTACGCTTGCCGTTCTTGTCCGGCGGGCACAATCGGTCGAACAACGTTTGGTCTGACATGCTTGCTTCGTGGAACATGCGTGCGTCGATAGCCGCAGCCAACAAATTATTAGCCGCGGTTATGGCATGAATATCCCCGGTCAGGTGCAGGTTGAAATCCTCCATCGGGACAACCTGGCTGTAACCACCCCCGGCTGCGCCGCCTTTGATGCCAAAAGTCGGCCCCTGACTCGGCTGGCGTATGCACGTGAACACACGCTTGCCAAGATGCGCCCCCAGAGCCTGACTCAGCCCCACCATTGTCGTGCTCTTCCCCTCCCCGAGCGGTGTGGGCGTGATTGCGGTCACATCAACATAAATACCGTCGGGCACGTCCTTGAGACGTTCCAACACTTCCAGGCGTACCTTTGCTTCGTAATTGCCGTGCATCTCGATTTCGTCCGGACGCAGGCCCAATTCTTCTGCGATTTGTGCAATCGGCTTTAACTCTGCCTCCTGCGCAATCTCAATGTCCGAAGGAACGGGGTCGCGTAGCTTTAACTCTGACGGTGTGAAGCTTCGCAAACCAGGGAAATCTTTTACTGCGCTCATGGTTACTCCCTTTCATAAAGGATTCTGATTAACGCTCTTATTGTGACATTTTTCGCGTACTTAATCAAGGGATGCATATCATTTTTGCTCATGCCGAGTGTCATGACTTAGGGCGAATTCCGTCTCCAAGGGTGTCGATTCAGGCTGGTAGCGCGCGGTCAAAACAGGGCAGGTGATCGCCTCGGCTACTTCGGCGGTCACGTTGGGTAAAAAAGCATGTCTTAAGCTGTGGGCGCTGTAAGGAGAACCCAACCCAACCAGGTCATACTTACCCTGCTGTATCTCCTCCAGGATTTCATGAACTGCGCTCCCGCGTCGAATTTTCAGCTCAACACTGATGCCCGAAGATTCGAATTTCAGCATGGCCTGACGGAGAGCTTTCCCCTGCGGGGTATTTGTTGCGGGTATCTCCCGCCAATGATCGATCACCTCACGGGAGATCGGATAGCGAAAGGATACCGGCTCAACCACGTGAAGCAGAGTGACTTTTGCGCGGCCGATTTTTGCCAGGCGCAAACAAAGATTTTGTACGTTCAAGCTATAACCCAACCCGCCCATGCAGATGAGGATATTTTCCAGCCTGTTGCAGGATTGGCGCACGTAAAATATGGGCGCCTCAACCCTGGCCAAAATCCGCCGGAATGAACGCCCCTGAACGAAGCGCCTCCAGGCCGGGCGACCCAGAGGTCCAACGACGACGATAAAATCCCCCTCCGCAGCCAGCCGGGAGATGACAATTGAACCTCGCCCCGTTTCAAATTGCACTCGATACGGTACACCTCGTTCTGCAAGCCCGGCAGAGGCTCGTTCCACCAACTTTTTGACCTTCTTTTCATCTTTAACGGCTTCCAAAATCCCCAGCAAGACGACCGGCAAACCCATCACGTTCGCTATCCAGGATCCATATTCAAGCGCAGCATAGGAGGCAGGTTCTCCGTTGGTGCACAATAAAAGGTGAAGCGTGTTTTCGCTCATCGGAAGAAGATAATACCCAGCACTCCAGCCGCCACCAATACCAGCGGTGCGGGTGCCTTTAAAATAAATGCCAGCAGGCTCGCCCCGGCAATGCCCAAGGCAATCGCGCTTGTCCCATTCTCTTCCCCTCGAAATAGCTGCCAGGCTACCATGACCATCAGGACAGCGACGGCGGGCGTGAGGCCACGCACAAAATTGCCCACCCAGGCTTCGCCGCGGATGCGTTGAAAGAGCGAGACAATTGCCAGCATCAAGGCAGTTGGCGGCAGGATGGATCCCAGCAATGCCGCCAGGGCGCCGGGCACCCCGCCGGCGGAATAGCCCACGAACAGCGCCAGTTGCAACGCGTCGCTGCCTGGCAAAACGCTGGAAAAGCCCACCGCTTCGACGAATTCCGTCTCGGTCATCAGCTCGCCGACAACTTCCTTGTACAACAAGCCCACTGAAGCCGGGCCGGAGGTCGAAAGCAAATTCACTTTCAAAAACAGCCAAAACAAAGTTAGCCAGTGAAACACAATTCACTCCCTTCCTGATATATGCGTTGCGGTCGTCATCAACGTGGTCAAAGGTCCTTCAGCATGTATAGCAGACCGCGCTCAAATCCCTTGCGCAGATAATACTGCCGGGTTCCCACCGCTGAAATCACAGCCAGTCTCCGGTATTCACGCTGGCGACCGATCTGCTCTGCCCAGCGGATCAAACGCCCGCCGAGCCCTGCATGTTGGGCAGCGCCGCCTTGATCCTCCCCTACCGGCAAGGATTGTCCGTACACGTGCACCTCCCGGATCAGCGCGGCCTCAGCCAGCTCGCTTTGACCCGTATCCGGTGATCCTGCGCCTGGCAAAGAAAGGCGCAAAAAACCAGCCAGCTTATCATCTGGGGTTACAAAGGAGAGGAAGTGTTCCTCGGCACCGCCAGCGAGATATACTAGGTCCTCCCCATTCAATGTTTCAATGTTGATATATTGCCCGCGCACCTCTCGGCAGCGAACACACTGGCATTTCACCTCTCGGCGCTTTAGCTCCTGGTGAACGTCCTGCCGCAAGCTGGTACGGCGATTGCCCGCAACCACATTATTCGATGGGATATCGCGAATAACCCGGTTGACTCTGCAGTAGCGCGGGATGGATGGCTTGAGGGTAGCAATTAAATCGATCAATGTCTCAGTAGAGTATGGCTGATACTCCCCTCGCAGCCAGTAATCATATAGCTCGGCATTTGCCAGCAGTTGAGTTGGATATATTTTGATCTCATCCGGGCAGTAGCCTTGCCATAATTTTTGAAAATCAGCCCGGTCAGATTCGGGGGTAGCGCCCAGGAGGTTGGGCATCCAGTGCAACACGATCTTAAACCCGGCAGCGCGCAGGATGGACACCGCCTGGAGGGTCTCTCCAGCCGTATGACCGCGCCGATTCAATTCGAGGATGCGCGCATCCAGGCTTTGCGCGCCCATTTGTACCTTGGTCACCCCCAGAGAACGCAGCCAGGCTGCTTCTCCGGCGTCGACGTGATCCGGGCGCGTTTCCACCACCAAACCGACGTTGCGGTGTTGCGCCGTCTCATTGCGCCTCTGCGCTTCCTCCAGGCTGGATGACTCGCCTCCGTTCAAAGCGTCGAAACAGCGTTGGATAAACCAGACCTGGTAATCCCTGCGGTACGAACTCCAGGTGCCCCCCAAAATCAACAGCTCGATCTTATCGGTTGGGTGACCAACCGCTTCGAGGGCTTCAATTCTGGCCTGTACCTGGTCGTACGGATCGAATTGGTGCTGCAAGGCGCGCATGGCACCCGGCTCGTCCGGCAGGTAGCTCTTCGGCATGCGCATATCGGTGGGGCAGAAGATGCATTTGCCCGGGCATGGGTAGGGCTTGGTCAGCACCGTGACGGTAGTCACCCCCGAGAGAGTCCGTACGGGCTTCATGCGAATCCGCCCGAGCAAAGCGGGATCCGCCTGCCAGGCGCCGCTCTGTACGAGCTGCCGGTAAGCCGCCACCAGCACATGCTTCCCCAGGTAGCCGCCCTGCGGCAGCGGGTGCCGGCGCACAGCCTCAGCCACTCTGCGCCCGCTGCGCACCTCCTCAAGCACCTTGCGAGCCAGAGCCAGCATTTCAGGCGTATGCCGGCGTGCTTCTAGCCAGACCTGTTGATCCACTAACTCCACCTCAACACCAGCAAGATTCTCTTACCTCAAGCGTATAATAAGCCTGTGAATGCGGTGATAATTTCCAGGTTAATTCAACTCAATCGTGAATTTTACCAGACCTTTGCTAGCCAGTTTTCTTCCACTCGCACGCGTTTGCAGCCCGGTGTACAACGTGTATTGAAAGATCTGCTGCCTACCTCCCGGTTGCTTGACCTGGGATGTGGTAACGGCGAGCTGGCTAACCGCCTGGGCCAGCAGGGATTTGCCGGCGTCTACACCGGGCTGGATAGCAGCGCAGCCTTGATCGCCATTGCCCACCAGCGTTTTGAAGGGAGCTTCCCGGCTGTGTTTATCCAGGCCGACCTGTCCACTCCAGAGTGGGATCGCACCCTGCGGAGGCTCTCCGACCCAGGTCTGCGTCCGCCGTATGATACGATTTTCGCTTTCGCCGTTTTCCACCATCTGCCCGGGTCGGCAATGCGAGAAAAGGTGCTGCGCCTGGTTCGTTCTTTGCTCAGCATCCAGGGGCGCTTTATCCACTCCGAGTGGCAATTCTTGAACAGCCCGCGCCTGCGTCAGCGCCTGCAGCCCTGGGAGGCCATCGGTCTTGACGCTACGCAGGTCGAAGCCGGAGATTACCTGCTGGATTGGCGCCAGGGTGGTCACGGATTGCGTTACGTCCATCATTTTTCTCTATCTGAGCTGCAAGAACTTGCCTCCGCAACCGGCTTCGCGATTGACCAGACTTTCTACTCAGACGGTGAAGAGGGCAAACTTGGGCTATATCAGGTTTGGCGCCGCCTGTGACATAAGGCTGGTAAAATTATTAATTCTTTTTTCATCCGAATGTGTTTCTGTGCTACCATTATATTATGCGAATTCTCATCATCTCCGATATTCACGCCAACCTGACCGCCCTTCAAGCCGTCCTCACCCATGCCAGCCGATATGACGCTGTCTGGTGCCTGGGAGACCTGGTTGGATACGGCCCCGACCCGAATGAGTGTATAGCCAACGTGCGTTCTTTGCCCAACCTGGTGTGCATCCTGGGCAATCATGATGCTGCTGTGCTCAGGCAAATCGATCCCTCTGCTTTCAACCCCGAAGCCAGGCAGGTCATCTACTGGACCCAAAAGGTATTAACCGCCGCCAATCGGGATTTCCTGGGCAGCCTTCCTGAGCGCGTCCAGCAAGATCGCGTAACCTTGGTGCATGGCAGTCCCAGGCATCCGGTTTGGGAATACCTGCTGGATACTCACATTGCCACGCTCAGCTTCGCTCATTTTGAAACCCCGTATTGTTTTGTGGGCCATACACACATGCCGGTCATCTATCATTTAACCAGAGCGGATCGATCTGCGATCCTATCCATCCCGGGGCCAAATTCACAGTTCCCCCTCAACCCGCGCGCTATTCTCAACCCCGGTTCTGTCGGACAGCCGCGCGACCGCAATCCGAAGGCTGCTTACGCCATATATTATCCCGAAGAGCAAACCTGGGAGTTGCATCGAGTCCCTTATGATGTGGCTGCTGTCCAGATTCGCATGCAAGCCTCCGGATTGCCAGAGCGGCATATCCTACGCCTGTCCGGTGGCTGGTGACCCAGGAGGAACATTTTTGGAGGTGGGAACGTCTTGGAAGGGAAAAGGAGTATGAAAATGAAGCCCAATATCAGGATGAAATTGTTTATCTTGGTAGCCAGCATGCTGATTGTGTCAGGATGCCAATCCGCCTTTGCGCCCGGCCAGGATATTGCCGTTCAGGAGGCGCCCGCTTCCGAGCCGCTGGTTCGGGAAGTATTTGTGGAAGTCGATCAGGGCGCCGGCGGCTTCTCAGCAAGCGTTCCGTCGCTCGATGTGGAGCGCCTGGTCATCAAGAACGCCAGCCTGACCATCGTGGTGGACGACCCGGCAGCCTCGATGGATGCCATCGGGCGGATGGCTGAGGAGATGGGCGGCTTCATCGTCAACGCCCAGCTCTTCCAGACCCGCTTGGAAAGTGGGGCTGAGGTCCCCCAAGCCTCGATCACCGTTCGCGTGCCCGCAGAGCGGCTGAACGAGGCGCTGGATCGCATACACGCCGAAAGCGATCGCGATCCCCTTGACGAGAACATCACCAGCCAGGATGTGACCAGCGATTACACTGACCTGCAGTCCCGCCTGCGCAACCTGGAAGCCACCGAAGCACAGCTTACCGAGATCATGGGTTCAGCCACCAAAACCGAGGATGTCTTGGCTGTTTACAACCGGCTTGTCGAGGTGCGCGAGCAGATCGAAGTGATCAAAGGACAAATCCAGTATTTCGAAAGGTCAGCGGAGCTGTCGGCAATCAGCGTTGAGCTGGTGGCAAACGAAGCCGTCCAGCCGCTCACTATTGGAGGCTGGCAGCCGGTTGGCGTGGCGAAGTCAGCCATTCAGGCTTTGATCAACACACTAAAGTTCCTGGCTGACGCAGCCATCATGATTGTGTTGTATGTCCTGCCTACGCTCATCGTCATCCTTGTGGTCTTCATCCTACCGTTGTCCTTCGCCTGGCGATCCTGGCGCCGGCGCCGCCTCAGCCGCAAGCTGACCGCCCCGCTGCCCGCAGAAAAATCAGAATAAACGATCAGGTTGCCCAAACCTGTTTCAGATGAAAAAGACGGTGGTTTGCACCTGCCGGCTTTTCGCTTTGGCAAAGATGCAAGCGTGTATAATCGACTGCGATGAACGAATTAGCCCAATGGGCACATTCGATCCTTGGGATTCTGCTCAATCCATCCATGTTGAGTGCGCTCAGCGCCTATGAGAGCGAGCTGCTGGCCTGGAATGAACAGGTGAACCTGACAGCTATCCAGGAACCGGGAAAGATTCGGGTAAAGCACTTTCTGGATTCCCTCACCTGCTTGTTCGCCATGCGCAACAAGCCCATGGATCGAGTCATCGATATCGGTACAGGCGCTGGCTTTCCTGGCTTGCCGCTAAAAATTGTCTGCCCATCCATGCAGCTAACCCTGGTGGAATCCGTGGGCAAGAAAGCTGAATTTTGCCGTCACATGGTGCAATTTTTGAGCCTGCAAGGCGTCGAGGTAGTGCAGGAACGGGCCGAGATTTTAGGCCAGGACCCCAACTATCGCGAGAGGTACGATTGGTCAATAACCCGCGCCGTCGCGATTATGCCGGTGCTTGCCGAATACCAGCTCCCCCTGGTGCGCATTGGCGGTTCTATGTTGGCCATGAAAGGCGAAAACGCCCCGGCGGAGGTTCATACCGGCGACAACGCTTTGCGCCTGATGGGGGGCCATCTTCGCCGTTTGATACCTGTCACCTTGCCGGGTGTCGTCGAAGAACGCTACCTGATCGTGGTCGACAAAATCCACACCACGCCCCAAAAATACCCACGTCGGCCGGGTCTGCCTGCCAAACGACCGCTGTAAATCACACCCTGGTCTCAATCTCCAATAATTCGCACCTGGTCCCCTACACGGATAAAACCCGGCTGCTCCACTCGGGCGTACAGACGCGACCATCCTGGATGGAGCTTTTGCGAGATCCTGTTCGAGTTGCGGTCCGAAAACGCTGGGACAATTGTGCTGCATGGGTCAGTGTAGCGGGTCAGCGCGATCCTGACACCCTCACCAATGACCAGGCGTAAACCTGGTATGACCGCCTCCCAATCCAGGCCCGCTATCGTCAGGTTCTCACCCACAGCTCCGGGATAAATTGGATGACCTTCACGCTGCAAAGCCAGGATGCGTTCCAAGGAATAAAGACATAACGCCCGTTCCGGCCCGCCGTGAACGTCCCGGTTTCTTTGCCTGTCGCCTGCCAGGCCTTCGATAGTAATTTCACCCCTGCTTACCGCGAGCTTGGGCACGCCGCCCGGCGAGGCATTGATCTGGAAAATGTGGGCCTGGATTTGTCCCTCAGAGCCATTCATACTGCCTCATGCTGCCAAACTAGAATACCCGCCCCGCTTGAATGCGCCACAGGCTTGACCTCTGGACAAACTCGGAGGAGAACAGATCCAAATCGGTAGTAGTCAGGAGCGCTTGTTCGCTGTCAACCAGTCTGCTGAGTAAATCCGCGCGGCGTTGGATATCCAGCTCAGCCAACACTTCATCCAACAGCAATACCGGCCATTGACCTGTTTTTACCCTCATCCATTCCACTTCAGCTAATTTCAATGAAAGTACGGCTGTCCGGGCCTGGCCGCGCGAGGCATAAGTGCCCAGGTCAACCCGGTTGCCTAAGAAGCGCAGCTCATCCCGGTGCGGCCCAATTGTGGTCATCCCCCGGTAGATCTCCTCCGCGCGCAGGCGAAACAGTTGCTCTAAAAACCCCTGGCGGATCTTCTCCTCAGACATCCCGGAGCGATCAAATGGCTCGCCCACGGGCAGCGCGAATTGCTTCTCTGGATAGGGAAGCGGGTCATAGGCTGGCTGGTAGTCCAGGCGCAGCACCTCACTGCCGCGTGTCAGATGCAGGTGAATCTTCGCCGCCAGTCCCTCTAGCTCCCGGATAGCCTGGATGCGGGCATGGATCAGGCGCGACCCCTCAGCCGAAAGATGCTCGTCCCAAAATGCCAGTTGACCGGGGTCCGTCCCGCTTTCACCGATCTGTTTCAGCAAGGCATTCCTCTGGCTTAAAAGCTGGTTGTAATCGCTGAGCGCAGCGGCGTAGCCGGGCAAAACCTGGGCCAGGGTAAGGTTCAGGTAGCGGCGGCGTTCCTCGGGAGAACCCTCGACGATGCGGAGTGTTTGCGGTAAAAAGAGCACCGCGTTGAACAGGCCGATCGTTTCATTAACCTTTCGTTTTGTTCCATCCACCAAGATCTCTTTGCGCAGGCGACTTTGACCGTTGGAACCATTTGTTTCCTGGATCAGGCGCACCTCCAGGCGGTGGGCGCCAGCCGTCCTGGCTCTTTCACCGCGCTCGAAATCGGCGACCAGGCGCGCGACCGCCAGCGGCTCGCGCCCGGCGATGAAATTCACCAATTCCCGGTCGTTGCCAGCCTGAAAGGATATGAACGTCGCCAGAAAGTAAACCGCTTCTAAAAAACTGGTTTTGCCCTGCGCGTTTTCTCCGACGAGCAAAATCGACCCTTTTGGCACTTCGATATCGAGGCGGGCGAAGTTTCGCCAGTTGGTGAGCGACAGTCTGGTCAGATACATAACTGGTTCACGTAAATGCCACGGAGCCCAATTCCCCGTGGCATCTGCCCATCATAATCTTTTAGCGAAGTCAAATTACGCCGTGGTTAATCCGCCGGCATGACTTGGGCAGGCGCTTCTTCCACTCTCCACACTTTTTCGGCCCTGTCGATAAACAGCACACCGTCCAGGTGATCGATTTCATGCTGGAAGATGCGCGCCAGCCATCCCTGCGCCTTGATTCGAATCGTTTGGCCTCGCCGGTTCTGGCTTTTGACGGTGACAGCCACCGGGCGTTCCACATCGCCCACAAAGCCAGGGATGGAAAGACATCCCTCGCTCCCTACCTCGGTTTCAAGCGAAACGCGCACGATCTCCGGGTTTACCACCGTATATAATTTGGGTGGGGCTTCCTCGTCTTGCTCATCCGCGAATTCGACCACAATCACCCGCAGGGATATATCCACCTGCGGCGCAGCCAATCCAACCCCCGGAGCAGCCCGCATGGTCTCCACCATGTCATCGACCAGTTTCTGTAAATCCTGCCCAAAATCAGTTACCTTGCGAGCCTTTCTGCGCAGCACAGGGGCTGGATTGGTGACAATCTCGAGCACTGCCATTAATAAAATACCTCTTCTTCTCAAAGCTTTCTACACAACAGCTAATTTTACCCCGGAAATAAGTCGAAATCCGACTCGCCCTCAAATTCTTGCTGGATACCTGATTGCTCATGATAAGCGCCAAACCATTCCGCCATTTTCTGCCGCTCGCGCCTGGCTTCGCTCTCCTGCTTCTTCCTGCGGCGGACTTCAATATAATCGGCGATATCCTGGTGTACTTGGTCTGGGTTATACACGCCCCTGAAAATGAATTTCGTCTGACCCACATTAATGGTCACGTTTCCATAATTGAACAGCAACTGGATTATGCCTTCCCGGGTATGCTCGATACTCAAGATCGAGTCCAGCGGGGCGGTTTTCTTCTCCTCTCTGCCGAGCGGTCTGCGCTCGATATCCAGAATTTGATCGGGGGTGAGCTGGTAAATATCGTTGCTCCAGTCGAGGTAATTATAACCCCACCATAAAAAAGCCCCAAACAACGCCAGGCCCAACAAAGTCTCGGCGGGCCCAGCCAGAGCAAAATCCCTGTTTAGTGATCCGGAGACATAGAGAACTGCCATCAAGCCCGCCAGGAAGATAACTACCGTGGCTGCCTGCCAGGTCTTGCCCACCAGGAGAAACCAGTGTTTCCGGTAAGTAATCACGCCATCGCGTTCGTAGCGGACCTGCAGGAAGGTCTGGAACTTTTCGCGCCAACTGCCAGGTTTAACGGCTTTAGTTGCCTTCTCCTCGACCTGGGGCCTGACAGGTTCTGCGGGGGCTGGTAGCTCAGCTTCTATCTCCTGACCCAGGCGTTGCCTCAGCGCTTTTTCCCGCTCTGTCTTTTCAACCTCCTCTTGCTGGTGCTTGGCGCGCACCTGAAAGCCTTCCACAAAAGAGGCAAACTGGTTTGGATTGCGCATATTGCGCATTAAAATTCCACCCGTGAAAGTCCTGACTTCGACGTTCCCATACCTAATAATGCGGCCCAACCAGCTTCTGGTGACGTTGACTGACAGGACCTGGGTGAGTGGCGCTTCCTGCCGGCTGTAGTAAAAAATTACGACTCTTTCCAGCCACACCACCCGTTGATTGGTGACGATATAAAAGTCATTCCCCCAGTCGAGCCAATTCCATACCAGAAATAGAATAGAAATGAACACCCCGACCACACTTACCACCTTCACGCCGGTCGCAAAGAGCGAAGGAGTTAATGTCAGGCCAAACAACAAGGCGGGGATTGATCCCAGTCCAATCAAGATCGGCAGGATTAAAGATAAGATCAAGAAAAATTCGTGCTTGCGGGTGATTAAATAAATAACTTCATCCTCCCCCACCCACTCGAACTGTTCCTTTTGGGCAAGAAAGCGGCTTTCAGCGGTCGCGGAAAGGTTAAAGCGGATCTGGGGGAAATTCTTCATCAGCTCAAAAAAATCGTTCCGGTCCAGGCTCAACAAGACAGTTGGTTCCCTGGCTGTGATCGTCGCTATGCGAGGCCGGTCGAATAACAGGGCATCCTCCCCGAAATAATCCCCCTCGACGAGGTTAGCAAGATGGCGTGGTTGCCCTCGCTCCAGCCGGGTGACTTCAACTTCTCCCCGGAAGATCAGGTAGAAGCTTTCTCCTATCTCGCCCTCTTCTATGACTACCTCGCCCCTGTCCAGTTCAACCCAAACCAGCCGGGTGACCACGTGGGCGATTTGGGCTTCATCCAGCCCCTCGAACAAATAATGTTCCTTCAGTAGGGCGGCGTATTGGAGGATATCCTGATCTACCATATCTTGATTTTAGCACGAACTGAAGACAGCCGGAATATATCTATCAAGGCGCTTGCACCCAGGATCCTTTCACGTTTGGACATCAGGCTGCGCGTCAGATGACTTCTTCTAGCCGGGTTGCAATATTAAGGCCAACCAGCATAAATCCCATTCTGCTGTGTTTGGTTCCAGCCTACCATTTCCTTTTACCAGTTTGAATTATCATGATCAATGATAGAATCTGGGGCGCCTGACATCAGCAACGAGGAGAATGATCATGCCTATTCATTTCGGCACCGATGGGTGGCGGGCTGTTATCTCGGATACTTTCACCTTCCATAACCTGCGCATGGTCACGCAGGCAATTTCCGATGCGGTCAATTCCGCCGACTGGAACAACGGGGAGGTCATTGACGCCAATCTGGACAGGCGCGAAATAGTCGTTGGCTTTGACACCCGCTTTCTATCGGATCGCTACGCCAGTGAAGTCGCCCGTGTTTTGGCTGCCAATGGTTACACCGTGCTCCTGGCCCAGGCGGATGCCCCCACCCCGGTGATATCCTTTAATGTCAGGCACTTGAAAGCTGCTGCGGGAATTATGATCACCGCCTCGCACAACGCCCCGCGCTACAACGGGATGAAATTAAAAGCTGCCTACGGAGGTTCGGCCTTGAGCGAGCAGTGTCGCCGGGTGGAAGTCTACCTGAACGACAACGAGGCGCGCGCCCGCGGTCCTAACTTGATGGATTTCGAGCAGGCCCGCAAACTGGGCTTGATCCATCGCTTCAACCCATTACCAGATTATTTCAGCCATTTGCACACATTGATCGATTTCGACCTCATCGCTGAGAAGCCCCAAAGGCTGGTGGTCGATTCGATGTACGGCTCGGGTCGGGGCGTTGTCAAGAGCATTCTGCAAGGGACGGGCTGCGAGGTGATGGAAATTCGAGCCGAAATGAACCCCGGCTTCGGAGGCGTCCACCCCGAGCCGATAGCGAAATACCTGGGCGCGCTGGCTGGCGCAATCAGCACCCACATGGGTGATTTTGGCCTGGCGACGGACGGGGACGCCGACCGAATCGGGGCTATGGACGAACGCGGTGATTTCGTCGACCCACATAAAATTATGGCCCTGGCGCTCTGCTACCTGGTCGAGAGGCGCGGCTGGCGCGGTCCCGTCGTCCGAACCGTCTCAACCACGCGCATGATCGACCGTTTGGCGGGAAAATACGACTTGCCGGTATATGAAACCCCGGTCGGATTTAATTTCATCGCTGATTATATGCTCAAAGAGGATATCTTGATCGGCGGGGAAGAATCCGGGGGCATCAGCTTCCTCGGTCACATCCCCGAAGGCGATGGCATCTTGATGGGACTCTTGATCGTGGAGATGGTGGCCTCTTCCGGCGGCACTTTAGCCGAATTGGTCCAGGACCTGCTCGCTAAGGTCGGACCGGCGCATTACCAGCGCAGTGATTTGCGCCTTAGCCGGCCGGTGGCAAAGGAACAAATGAAAAAAATGCTCCTGGAAAACGCCCCCGCTCATATTGGAGGCGAAAAGGTGATCGACGTGTCCTCTCTGGACGGTATCAAATACTTGCTGGCGGATGATTCCTGGCTCTTGATTCGCCCCTCCGGCACCGAACCGGTGCTGCGGGTATACGCTGAAGGTCGTAGCCAGAGGACCGTTCGTGAGCTGATCGGTTTTGGAGAACAGGTTGCAGCCGGCGCCATATAAGGCTGCAAATAAAAATAACCCCCATACGAAAATGGGGCTGCCCCGAACCTGGGACAGCCCCATGCTTTTTAAATTTCGTTAGCTTGAAGTGGAAATCCGCAGCCGCCTAGCCAGGAAAATGACCGCTATCAGGAGAATCGCTATCCCAAGCAACCCGGGGATGCCCACCTCATCCGCAAAGCCAGTAGTCGGCAAAGCCGTGGTGGTGGGCGCCGCAGCCTGCGTTGCCTGTGTAGCCTGCGCCGCCTGGGTTAATAAGGCTGCTACAGTTGCAGTACGCGGGTCTGCTGTCGCCGCTGTCGTATTTGTGGGGACTGCCAGCACAGGTGTTGGGGTGCGAGTAGGTGTGCTGGGGATTGGCGTCACCGTGGGGGTATCGGTAAACTCAGCCTGCGCAGCTATCGCCTCCGATGTTTGGGTGATGGCAAGGGCGATCTGGGTATTCTGCGCATTGCGCTCAGCGATCTCCTGTTCTCGGCTGGCGCGCTGGCGCGGTGAGATTACGAAAGCGTAAATTGCAATGCACACCAGGATAAGCAAAGTGAGGCCTCCCAGTATGCTGGCGACAATAATAAATGTCCTGTTGCTGGATTCTTCAGGGGGCCTGCCTTCCTCGAAATTCATGCCTTCGGTGTCTAAATTATTGAATGTCATCTCACTCTCCTCCTGGAATTGCCAAACTTAAAGGGCGCTAGATAAGCTTGTTGCGGCTGCTCAGGCTGATTAGCAACACTAGTTTACTCCAAAATCTCGCAATTTACTAAGCTAATCACCACCTCGTCGCCGCTCTCTAATTGCACGACCCCGGTTTTCGTTTGCACGCCATTGGATAACCTGTTTATCCCAGGGTGCAAAGCCACCAATGTGCCGATTTTTCCTTTGTGCGGCGCGCGCAGAATCCGCACTTGTTGACCGGCTTCAAAATATCCTACCTCGCGGGGCGTTTTAGGCTCGCCAGAAGCCGGTAATGGGATAACTACCTCTGGACGAACGCCCTTGAAGCGATCCCAATTCTCCGCATTGAGCGCAGCTTCCCGCCTTTCATTGGTCGTCAGCAGTTTGAAAGCAGCCGTGTTCATCGGCAATTTTCCAAAGCCATCGATGAGCATGATGGGAAAGCGCATCCGGGCTGCTTCCGAAACCAGGGCGGCGTCCATGCTCGCCAGCACCAGACCGCGCAGCGGCAGGCTGTCGGCTGCCCGGAGCACTTCGGCGTCGCCGCAATATCCGCCGATCACCAAAGAGCCGCGCATGCTGACATCCAACCTGTCCGTAGTTAGGGTGTCGTCTGGCGATCGCACCAGGACAAACATCAAGCCATAGTCGATCTGCCCGTTGCCCCACACTCCTTGTATCAAGGCGCCGCTTGTCTCGATCGTCACGCTACGATTCTCACGCAGCTCTATCACCGTTCCAGGTATACCCGCTTTCATTTCAAAGGGTGGGCTATCCAGCTCGATCAGTACTTTTCCGTCTCCAGCCAGGATCACCCGGCCTCCGCGCGGTGAGCGGACAACCCGCTTGGCCCATCCAACCGGTCCAGCCAAAATATCACCCTGTGCAACCTGCATGCCATCCTTGCATTGCAGGTAACGATCGGCTTTATCTTCTGGCAATCCAAGGCCGCGGGCGATATCCAGCAAGAGGTGCTCAGGGTTGAGATTGGCCTCGGCGATCACGTCGGTCGCGCTCACCTTTTGACCTTTGCGAACCAGTACTCTCCCCGGAATCGGCAACATGCGCTCCCGGCGGATCAGGGTGACTGGAAGAATGTGGGTGACCTCAGCTAACATGATTCAAATCCAACGATGCAAGAAAAGTGCCAGTTGCGGTTAGCACCCCAAAATCCAACGCCACTTTGATATCAATTCGCGCCTGCGAACAGGATCAGGCGGTAAAGAGATTGGGCGGCCGCGGGCGTCAATAATAACACCCAGCGCGCCGCCGCGCACTCGCAAACGCCCGCCCCGCCCGGCGCCACCCATGCCGATATCATATCGCTGGAGCGGCGTGAAAGAGAGTTGCGCCTCCTGGCCCTGGGGAATTTGTAAAACCTGGATGCTGCCTTGCTTAACTTCAACGGCGGTTTCGCTGCTGCCATCCAGGGTCATGCGCACTCGCAGTACGGGTGTGCCTGGTTTGGCGTTCCCCAACGGTGAGATGATAGTTCCCAGGTTTTGGAAAGTATTCGATTCCAGAACCTGGACTGCCAAAATTGGATTTACAGCAGCAGAAACACCCAGAGCCGGGGAAATATGATTTTGATCGAGGACCAGGGTGGTGATACCGGTAGGCTGGAGCCCATCCAACAACATCAGCGCACTCTGACCGAAGTTTGGAGCGCGAGTCAAAACACTCCCGGTGGCGACGATCGGCTCGAACCAGGGGAGCAAGGCAGGCCCATAACGGAAGCTGTGGGCAGGAAATCCAGGGCTGATATCTCGCAAAGCCAGGCGCATCGCCAGCCGCGCCATCACTTGCTCGATAGCTAAATCTTCCTGGGTTTCGGGTAGGCTGCTCGGATAGAGCGCCTTATTGTAAATATACTGGCGGATGTCATCATCAGATAGATCGAGATGCAGCCAGCGTTTTATCTCGCTCACCGTAGCCTGGTGCAGGATTCCCGTGGCTCCATGACCCAGTCCCAAGTGGGGGTAAACTGCCTGGATCAACTCGCCCGCAAACCCGGCTGCCAGAGTGGTGGCTGAAGCGCCTATATCGACGCCCAGGACTCCTTTCGCCGAATCATAAATCCGGGTGAGAAAGCGGATCACCCGCCCAAATGAAGACGCCGTGGGGAGAAGCCCGCCTCCAGACCAGTTATCCAGCTCTTTGACTCCAACTAATTGCCGGCTGCGAATCGTGCGCAGGATGTCCGCCAGTTGAATTTGCGCCCCCTGGTATTGCTGCACGCCCAGCTCTGGTTGCACGTTGGGAGCAATATGCAGGGGTCCAATGCGCTGAAAAGTTGCTTTTACTTCGTCTTCTAACTTCTGGTTGCCAGCGTAGAGGACCTCAAAACGGTTCTCTTGCGGTAACCAATAGTTCGCCAGCCCGACAGACTCTAATAATTTAAGCACCGATTGGGAGGCGCCTCCATCTGTCCCGCCTGTTATCAGGACCAAGTCTGGGCGCAGGCGGAGGATTGCATCGATGCGGTTCTCGGTCTTGCGCCGGTCGTTCAGAGAAAGCGTCTCAACCACGCGCACATACGTGGTGCTGGCTAAACGCCGGGCGCTTTCCAGGGATACATCTTCCAGCAAGCCCACCAGGACGGCCCTTAACGGAGGGCCGGCGGATATCGTCGCGGCAACCACGTCCACGCCGGAGCCATCTGACATGCTGGGGATGATCAGTCTCTCATCGCCGCCGAGCAATACTTTGCCAGTGATGGACTGCAGGTTCTCCAGGGCAATGCGAACGCCTTCACTCACATCGCTAAAGGGCGCATTTGCCGTCGTTGGCGCAGCACCAGAGGCTAGAAAACGATAACGACCATCGACAACATCGAACAAGAAGGCGCGGGTAGTAACGCTCCCCACATCAATGGCTATCAAAGATTCGGCATCCACGAGAGAAGTCGGCATGGGCTCTTATGGGGTGAATATCAACGGCAGCAAGATATCCCCGATAAAATACACCCGCTCGATGAAAGCCATCAAGGCAGCGGAGTAAACGCCCGCAAATATAGCGCCAAAAGTGATGGCAATAAATACCTGCCCGATCCAGGTCAGGGGACCAATCCATCCTTTTTCTGGAGCGCCTCCCGGACTCTTCTGCACGCCAAAGTAAAAATAGATCAAAGTCGTTAGCGTACCGAGCAAAATGGCGACGCTCTTGACAAAATACAGCAACCTGCCAGCCTGCGGGGCAGCCTGAAGATCAAATAAATTCGCCGAAGCAAATACCTGGGGGTAAATCGTGCCGACAACCGCTCCTCCGACCGCCGACGCCATGCCAACTCCAACCAGATAGGCTGCGGTGGGGTTGCCAAGGGCCGAAAAGCGCGGCGTCACTTTGAAGAACAGCAGGCCAGCCAGGACCAACGGAACCAGCACGTACAACCTTTCAGCTTGCGGACCGAATACCAGGGGAATCAATAATTGAGGCCAGACCACGTTGTAAAAAGCCACGATAGCTGCATAGCCGGCAGAGACGCCAATAAAAAGATGGATCGCGAGGCGGAATAATGCATTGTCGCCAAAAACATAGCTGAAAACCATCAGGGTAAGACCAAAACTCACCAAAGCCCCAATCAAATCCACCAGACTCAAGTCTGCCAGGCTCATTTCTGATCCTTGAATGTATACTTGCGCTTGGCTAATATCCCCGCCAGGGTATTGAATATGCTGCCCGCCAGGATGAAAATGACCGCCAGGGTCAACCCGTAGCTGAAGGCATCCCAATATTTTCGGGCCAGGATAGTGCGTGGCATGCCGTTTTCATAAGCTGCGCCGCCTGCAACTCCTGTTACCAGGCCGCCCACCTGCTGGGGGAGGCCCTCGTAATATGGGCGCACCAATGGTTCCGCTTGGGCGCTCACCACCAGTATCATTTCGGTATCCCGCAGCGTCGGTTGTACCTGTTCAATCCACACGCGCGCCGTTTCGGGCCGATCGGTGATCACAACGATATAGGCAAAGTCCGCCAGGGTTTGAATATCGGCTAATGGGGCAGCCTCCCAGACCGGTTCGCCATTCAGACCGTAGCGGATAACCCCGCGAGGAGCCTGGGCAAAACTCAGTAAACCTGCTGGGCCGCCAGAGACATACCCAAAATTAGCGTATTGGCTGGCATCCAGGTAAGCGTGACCTGCCGTATTGTTAACGGTCTTGATCAGGCGCTCTGCCTGTGCAGGACCTGTTGGAGTGGTAGAAACCAGCGCCAGGTAAGCTCCGCGGATCATTAAGTGATCCACGATTGACGCCGAGGCTGCGTCCATTTCCCCTGAGAACCCCGGTTCATAATCCACCGCTAATAGGACCGGCTCACTGACCATGACGCTGTCGATCAACTGGCTGGTCTGGTTGACTTCCCTGGATGGTAAAGGCAAATCGACGCTTTGGCTGCCGATATAGATCGGCCAGCCCACCGCAAGGAAGAGCAGCAGAAAGATCACCACGCGCAAGATATTCTGGGGCGAGATGGCAATGCCTTTCTCGACCGGGGCCGGTACACCCTCCTTTAATACTAATTCCTCAAACAGGCTGGCATGTTCACGCTCGTTGTCAGATATCTGTAGCTTGATCGCATAAGCAGTTGGCTTTTCCAGGTGGGTGATTTCGGGCTCAATCGGCAGCACCCCGCGCAAGCCGGCCAACGGCCCTCTGGATTCGATCCCCTCGCTTTCTTCAATAAAGGGCGCCACCGGAGCCGCCGTTTCAACCGGGCGCATCGCCTCCAACCAGCCCGGCAGCTCTGCCGGTGTCAGGCTGGCATCCACTTCCTCAAGCAGAGGCGCTTCCTCTGCGCTACTCTCCTCAGAGACCTCAGCCAGCCATTCCGGCATCTCGCCGATTTCCAGGCCTGCCTCTTCCTCATCGAGCGTAAATGGGGCGGCTGCTGGCAGATCTTCAGAAACTGGGGGCGACTCTTGCTCAGCTTCGAGATCGACCTGATCCGGTTGCAGCGCCTCCCAATCGATCTCTTCCAGTTCAGGCTCAACTTCGAGCGCATCGGTGGAGGTCTCGAGCCCGGCGGTTTCCTCCAGCTCGGCCAGCCAATCGGGCACTTCGCCTGGTTCGGTTTGAGCAACCTGGTCAGATTCAACCTGCGCGGCAGGCTCGCTTTCGCCAAAACCTTGCAGCCAATCAGGAATCTCTTCACCGCTACTGGGGAGTTGCTCAGCCGGTTCGCTCTCCTCTTGTGGGGCGATTGCGGTCCAGAAATCCTGCTCTTCCCCCGCCTTTTCTGCCTCGCCCAGGTCGCCCATCCTGAATGGACCAGCATCTTGTTCGGCTCCAACCTCAGCCTCAGGAAGAGTTTCTCCCTCCTCTTGGAGGCTCTTCCCGAGACCAGCCAGCCAATCCGGGATACCTGCTTCCTCGGAAGCCACCTCAGCCGGCCATTCCGGGCTTTCGTCTGCGCCTTCTTCCCCTTCTGAAATTTCTTCCTCGGCCTCGAAGAGCTCGCCCCCTTCATGCTCGCGCAAGGAGTCTAACCAGTCCGTGACGGAATCGCCCTTGCCTTCACCTGGCTCGTGGGTATCCGCTGGTTCAAAAGGACCGATCAGGGGTTTTAGGCGAGCCTCGCAATACTGGCAGACATCCAGTTCATCGGGATTTGGCTTCCCACACATTGGACAGCGAATTTCACCCATTCTATCCACCGTATGGACGATCAGCGCCCATCAGGACTCGCAGCCCGGTTGCAATTGTGCCCAATCCAATGCCGATGAGAATACCCCGCGCCCCCGCAACTGCGGGTACCTGGGCGATCAATGCCCGCAACCCATCCGGACCATGCAGCCCGGGTATTTCAATCCCCAAAACCGGCGCTGCGCCCAGCAGCATCACCAGCGCAGTAGCCAGAAAAACCAGTGAAAACAGGTTCAATTGCCGCCTCAACATCCGGACGCTGGCAAAAGCCAGAACGACTGCCAACAACCCCATCAGGGAGCTCTCCACCGGCACCTGGATATGGTTAAAGACCCATAAAGACCAGGCGCTCTTTGGCCCGAACAATGCGCCCAGCGCAAATGTGAACAAGAGCGAGAGGATCAGGATAAGGCTATACGAGCTATTTTTTTGCCGGCCCGAAACTCTGCGGAAATGCACGTTGAGCAGGTTGATCGCCCCAACCAATAGAGCCACTGCAGCCAGGGTCAGCGCCCACTGGAGCAATATCTGCTGCATGACTGCCAGAACAGGAAACTTGATGAAATATCCCAGCAATACTATGATGCCTACGCCAATTACGATGGACACAGAAATGGGGATTTTCTGCCTCATAAGAATCCCAATAACTTTAGCCCCGCTCCGATGATGATCGCCAAAACCAAAACCCAGCGCAATATATCCTGGGCGCGCAAACTGGCAAGGTGCATTGGCCCTGCCTTGAGATATGCGCCAGCAGCATACAGTTCTTCGCCGATCAAGGGTTGCTCGGCAGTAGCGTACATGACTGCTTGGGCTGGCAGGCTGTCACTGCCAGCCAGCGCCAGCACGTCGTTTTGTCCGGCTGCATCGGTCAGCAAAGCGACCTCGCTGCCAAAGTGACCGGCAAATACCGTGGCAGCAAGTGGCTCATCATAGAATAATGGCATCGTCCCGGCTGCGTAGCCCATGGGAGTTAAACCGCTGAGCTGCCCAAACGCGGGATCGTATTGACCTTCTGCGCCAATGGTTTTAAAGGTTTTTCGCAAAGTGTCCTGGCTGAGGATCGCCAGCGTTCCATCGCCGCTGGTGGCGACCGGAGGGCGATCGCTCACCGAGGCGACCCGGGCAAATCGCTCCAGGATCGTCAACCCAATCACTGCTGAGGCGCCTTCTAACCCGGTAATTCCTCCTCTCCCCAGGGTGAGATGAAGGCGTTTGCCCGCTTCAACCGCCAGGCCTATCACGCGCTGCAGGCGGTCAAAAGCGGGGATCTCGCGGCTGGGTTGGAATGCCCTTTTGCGCCCGCTGAGGGCAAACGAGATCATCAACCCTAAAAAGACCAGAACGAAAAGGAGACCGGCGATGTCGCTGCCGGCGAGGTTTTCCAAGCTCACGGGTTTGTCTCCCCAAGAAGGTAACGCGTGAACCTGCGAGTCTGCTCGGGTTCATCGAGCATATCAGCCAGCGCCTCAAGGTGGCCCTGTGGGATGAATGCCCCCAGGATAGGCTGGCTGATATAAATTGCCTGCGCACCGATCGTCGCGAGTGGACCTGCTGCCTCGAGAAACGAGGCTACCCAGTTGTCTAACCCCCAGGAGTGCAGCCTTGCCGCCCAATAGCGCCATATATACGGGTTTTCAACCATGATCAAAGTATAGCACAAATTTGAACATTCTAATGTTTAAGCAAAATACGTGGAACATGCCATGATTTTATAACCTTCGTAGGGTATGGTCAAGAGAGTTCCAGCTCACCTTACGTATATGTCAAGCTCCCCCGAAAACGAATTGTTGAGCCCAATCATACTTTTTTTGTCCGAGATATGACAGTTCACAGGATTTTTTATGCCTAATATAACTTATGAAATCCTCAAAGCAGGGCTAAACTTACAATGGCTTGAATGTGTAAACACACACCTCTGGACAAAAAACACACGCCCTCCCTGGCGTTGGACTAATGTAAGAATGGAGTGATGTAAATGAAAAGACCTCAGGTTACGATTGACGGTAACGAAGCCACAGCTTATGTCGCCCATAAATTGAGCGAGGTCATTGCGATTTACCCGATTACCCCATCCTCACTGATGGGCGAATTCGCCGACGAATGGTCGGCAGCAAAGGAGGAGAATATTTGGGGTACTGTTCCGCTGGTGGTAGAGATGCAATCCGAAGGCGGCGCGGCGGGTGCGGTTCACGGCGCGATGCAAACCGGCGCCCTGACCACCACTTTCACAGCCTCGCAGGGTCTGTTGCTAATGATCCCCAACATGTACAAAATAGCCGGCGAGCTTACCCCTACAGTGTTTCACGTATCCGCCCGCTCCTTGGCTGCTCAAGGGCTCTCCATATTTGGTGACCAATCGGATGTCATGGCAACCCGAGGGACCGGCTTTGCCTTGCTGGCTTCCAGCTCGGTTCAGGAAGCCCAGGACCTGGCTTTGATTGCCCACGCTTCCACTTTGGAAGCTCGCATTCCATTCTTGCATTTTTTCGATGGCTTTCGCACCTCCCATGAAGTGAACAAAATCGAACAGCTCACCCGCGAAGACCTGCGAGCCATGATCGATGATACGTATGTGCACGCCCATCGCCAGCGCAGTCTCTCCCCCGACCGGCCTGTCCTGCGCGGCACGGCGCAAAATCCTGATATATACTTCCAGGCCCGCGAGACAGTTAACCCCTATTACCAGATCTGTCCCACCGTTGTTCTAAAATACATGGACAGGTTTGCCAGCCTGGTTGGACGCCGATACAACCTCTTCGATTACACCGGATCGCCGGACGCCGAAAGGGTGATTGTCATCATGGGATCAGGCGCTGAAACAGTCAGCGAAACAGCTGCAAATCTCACCGAGCGGGGAGAGAAAGTTGGCGTTATCAACGTTCACCTCTATCGGCCGTTTTCCGTCAAGCATTTCCTGGAGGCCCTGCCTCCCACTGTGAAAGTCATCGCCGTCCTAGACCGCACGAAAGAGCCTGGTTCAGCCGGCGAGCCGCTCTACCAGGACGTGGTGACCGCCATCAACGAAGGCCTGGCAGAGGGCAGTGTGCCCTATGCTCAATTCGCCAACCGGCCTTATCCGCGGGTAATAGGAGGTCGTTACGGCCTGTCCTCCAAGGAATTTACCCCTGCCATGTCGAAAGGCGTCTTCGATGAAATGCTCAAGGCGGAGCCGAAGAACCACTTCACCATCGGCATCGTGGACGATGTAACCCACACGAGCTTGGAATATGATGCCGGTTTCTTTATCGAGGCGCCAGAAACGGTGCGCTGCGTCTTCTGGGGGCTGGGAGCGGATGGAACGGTGGGCGCAAACAAGAACTCGATAAAGATCATCGGCGAGGAGACCGACAACTCCGCGCAGGGATATTTTGTGTACGACTCCAAAAAATCAGGTTCCGTCACCATCTCGCACCTGCGCTTTGGCCCCAAGCGCATCCGGGCTCCCTACCTGATCGGGCAGGCAAATTTCGTCGCCTGCCACCAGTTCTCATTCCTGGAGCGATTTGATGTGACCAAATACGCTGCGCCTGGAGCGGTTTTCCTGCTCAACAGCATTTATGGACCCGATCAAGTCTGGGAGCATCTGCCAATCGAGACGCAAGAGGCTATTCTTGAAAAGAAGCTGCGCTTCTATGTCATCGACGCTTACGAAGTGGCCCGTAATACGGGTATGGGCGGGCGCATCAACACGATCATGCAAACCTGCTTCTTCGCCATCAGCGGTGTGCTGCCCCGTGACCAGGCAATCGCTTCCATCAAACACGCCATCGAAAAAACTTATGGCAAGCGCGGCGAGGCGGTGGTCCGGCGTAACTTTGAGGCCGTCGACCAGACTCTGGAGAACCTTTATCAGGTTGAAGTCCCTCAAATAGCCAACAGCCAGTTCACCCGCCGCCCGCCGGTGCCTGCAACAGCCCCGGAATTCGTCCAGAATGTCCTGGGCGCGATGATCGCCGGAGAAGGCGATAGCCTGCCGGTGAGCGCCTTGCCTGCGGATGGCACATTCCCAACCGCCACTACCCAGTGGGAGAAGCGCAATATCACCCTGGAAATTCCGGTCTGGGAGCCTGACCTGTGTATTCAGTGCGGGAAATGCTGTTTTGTCTGCCCACATTCTGTGATCCGCGAAAAAGTCTATGATCCTTTGTACCTGGAAAGCGCGCCGCCGAACTGGCAGGCAGTGGAGGCGCGCTGGAAAGAATTTCCGGTCATGAAATACACTCTGGCGGTGTCTCCGGAGGATTGCACAGGCTGCGGTTTGTGCATCGAGGCTTGCCCGGCAAAAGATAAAAGCCGGGAAGGGCGCAAAGCCATCAACATGGCGCCTCAACCGCCTATTCGCGAGGGTGAAAATATTAAATGGGATTATTTCCTCAGCCTGCCCGAGGTAGACCGCACGCAGATCAGCCTGAAAACTGTCAAGAACTCACAGTTACTTCAGCCACTGTTTGAGTTCTCGGGCGCTTGCGCTGGCTGCGGCGAGACCCCCTACCTGAAACTGCTCAGCCAGTTATTTGGCGACCGGATTGTGATCGCCAACGCAACCGGCTGCTCATCTATCTACGGCGGAAACCTGCCCACCACCCCGTGGGCAATAGACCACTCCGGGCGTGGACCAGCCTGGTCGAACTCTCTATTCGAGGACAACGCCGAATTCGGTCTGGGCATGCGCCTCACTCTGGATAAGCATTTGGAATATGCCCAAGAGCTGCTCCCTAAACTCGCAGGAATGGTGGGTGAAGGGCTGGTCGGCGCCCTGCTGGAGGCAGACCAGACGACCGAGGCGGGCATCAACGCCCAGCGCCAGCGCGTCGCCCTGCTCAAAGAGCACCTGGCCGGTAAGGATGATCCCATCGCCCAGAACCTGTTGAGCATCGCGGATGTCCTCGTTCGCAAGAGCGTCTGGATCGTGGGCGGTGATGGCTGGGCTTACGATATTGGCTATGGAGGCCTGGATCACGTGCTCGCCTCCGGGCGCAATGTCAACGTCTTGGTGCTGGACACAGAGGTGTATTCCAACACTGGCGGGCAGGCATCCAAATCCACCCCCCGGGCTGCCGTCGCAAAGTTCGCCGCTCAGGGCAAAAGCATTCCCAAAAAAGACCTGGGCATGATGGCCATGGCATACGGTTATATCTACGTCGCCAGGATCGCTATGGGCGCCGGCGATCAACAGACCTTGAGCGCCTTCATTGAAGCTGACGCCTATAATGGCCCTTCATTAATAATCGCTTACAGCCACTGCATCTCTCATGGCTACGACCTGCGCAAAGGATTGGAGCAGCAAAAATTAGCTGTCCAGGCCGGAGCATGGCCTCTATATCGCTTCAACCCGAGCCTGATCGAGGCGGGGAAAAACCCGTTAAGCATCGATTCAAAGCCGCCAACGATTTCGCTCGAGGAGTATGCTTATAACGAAACGCGCTACCGCATGTTGCTGCAAAGCGATGAGCAGCGCGCCGAAGCCTTGATGAAGAAAGCAAAGAGTGATGTGAAAGGCCGTTGGGCGTTGTACCGGCAAATGGCAGCCATGCACTACGATGGCAGCGAAAACGCTGGCAGCGAGAATGGCGACCAATCTTGAGCTATGTTCCGCTACCCCGGAAATCAACTGAACACGGCTGGCAATGCGTATAAGTAGATGAGGACTCACATGGTTGACATCCATACAACCTATCTTGGTATGCGGCTGAAAAACCCCCTGGTCGCTTCGGCGTCACCCTTATCTAAAAACGTGAAGACAGTGGTGGAGTTGGAATATGCTGGCATATCAGCAGTTGTGATGTATTCCCTGTTTGAGGAACAAATTATCCAGGAGAGCTTGAAACTGGATAGCGATCTCTCCCGCGGAACGTACTCCTATGCAGAAGCTCTGGAATATTTGCCAGATTACGGCATGTACAGTATCGGACCTGAAAGCTACCTCGAAAAATTGATCAAGATCAAAGAGGCTGTTAGCATCCCAGTGATTGGCAGCCTGAACGGCATTTCAACTGGCGGCTGGATAGACTACGCTCAGAAAATCGAGGGCGCTGGCGCAGACGCCTTGGAACTTAACCTCTACGATCTGGCAACTGATCTATCTCTGACCAGCAACGAGCTGGAAGACAGGCATATCAAGCTGGTGCAAGATATTCGCCGGCGGGTGAAAATCCCCCTGGCGATCAAATTAAGCCCTTTTTATAGCGCATTGCCCAATTTCGCCAGCCGGCTGGTAGAGACCGGGGCCGATGGATTGGTGCTGTTCAACCGTTTCTACCAGCCAGATTTTGACCTGGAAGCGCTTGAAGTAGCGCCTAACCTGGTGCTCAGCAATTCCTACGAGTTGCGCTTACCGCTGCGCTGGATTGCCATTCTGTACGGGCGCCTCCAAGCCGACTTTGCGCTCACCAGCGGCGTGCATAATGGCCTGGATGCTTTAAAAGCTGTTATGGCAGGCGCAAGTGTAACCATGCTCGCCTCTGAGCTGCTGAAGAATGGCGTCAGTCGCGTTTCGGAAATCCTCTCTGAGATCGAGACCTGGATGGTAGAGCACGAATACGATTCGATCGACCAGATGAAGGGCAGCATGAGCCAGAGATCTGTTGCGCAGCCCGCGGTGTTTGAAAGGGCTAATTATATGAAGGTTCTGAGTTCCTACTGAGGGCGATCGCATGAAAATAAAACAGGTGGGGTGCCTGGTGGCACCCCACCTGTTGATTAAAGCAGATGAGTCCGGAGCAGTGGAGCCAGCCCCTCAAATGTGATTAGAGTTCTGCTTCAGAGGAAGGTACCTGAGCGTGCTTCTTGTGGCGGTAGACAATCCGGCCACGGGTTAAATCGTAAGGGGACACCTCAACCCTCACCCGATCGCCCAACAGGATGCGTATATAATACTTGCGCATTTTTCCAGATAGGTAAGCAAGCACCTCGTGCCCGTTATCCAGGCGCACTTTAAACTGCGTTCCTGGCAGGGCTTCGATGACATTGCCTTCCACCTGGATCTTGCCTTCGTCTTTTGCCATTTTCACCTCCGCATACTGCTCAGCCTCGTCATATGACGAAGTCTGACGCTTTATTCCACTTCGGTTACCTGGCGCCGGCGGATTCTGCGCATAGATTTCTTCTTCTGGATTCTCCGCAATTCGCTCTTGGATACAAACCAGCGTTTCCGGCGCACCGTGCTCAAAATGCCGCTTTTCGCAACTTTTTTACGAAAGCGCTTGAGCAACTGGTCCTGCGATTCGTTCTGGCGTATATTTACTGTTGTCAACCTATTCACCTCCTTTCCAAGTGAACTGGTATGGATAAGCCAATCACACGGGCGGGTTTAAACACATAAAAAAGCCCGGTGTGCGCTGATGGACGCAACCGAGCTAGATTTGAGCCATTTTCAGAATTGAACTCATAATAACTCGATACGCTCTCTCCTTAAATGCCACGCGCGAAGCAATACAGGGTAAAGAGCAAGCCCACGAACGCTGCAGAGATCATTATAACAGGCAGAAGATGAGTTGTCAATTAATAGAAAAAGCCCCTTGGCAACGACCTACTCTCCCGGGGGGTCGCCCCCCAAGTAC
>Ga0209751_10000862_pt1 | contig 31991 bp, 53 predicted proteins | sample RifCSP13_1_FD_184019 | JGI IMG/M metagenome (GOLD analysis project Ga0209751, IMG submission 184019) | Soil microbial communities from Rifle, Colorado - Rifle CSP2_sed 13_1 (SPAdes) (version 2) | ecosystem: Environmental > Terrestrial > Deep subsurface > Rock core/Sediment | place: Rifle...
CCATTCCGCATCGCGTCCCGGAGCGCCACCTGATCCGGGCCGTTGATCACCAGCCGTTCGTTCCCGGTCGTATTGCAGCGGTAGCTGTAATACTCGCAGGCCCAGATGTCGGTGATCTCCCAGAACAAGGCGGTCCGCATGACCCAGGTCCAGCGCACCGGATTGAGGCCGGTCGATTGGGCGATGTGGTTCACGAATCGCCACATGGTCGTCATCACCCGCACGATGTCTGGGCTCGCCGCCGAGTCCGTCACCAGCGTGTAGTTAAAGTTCTTTACGTCGGATCGGAGGCTTGGGCAGTCCTGCCCCGTGATCGCATCCTGCTTGTTCGTTCCGATCAGGAGATCAAGACCTTGGAACTCCTCATAACCGCCGCCGGCGCTGTTATTGGCCGGAGACCCGACGTAAGTCTGGCGCCCGATCCGATTTGAGAATGCCACTCCCAGCTCGAGCATCCGGGCGAGAACCTCCGCCCCGGCCGCCAGCTGCGCCTGTCCCGATAGACTCGGGAAAATCGTAGCCCCAAGTTCTGGAGCCAGGGGATCGTTCAGGAGCCTCAGATCATTGAACTCCCCGCGACTGATCAGTTGCCCGACTCGGTTGAGTTCCAGTTCTCGGGTCATGAACGAGTACCGCCCGAACGGAGCGGTCTGGAGACAGCTCTTGAGCTGGCCAGCGGTCTCCGGGTCATCACAGACGTTTACCGGAACGGTCCCCGTCACGTCCTGAAATCCGGTGATGTAGCCGAAGAGCGGATGCGTGAACTGGCTGGCAAACGTCGGTAACAGCGCCGCCAGTCCATTGGGGCTGATCCGGGTATGGAATAGATCGCGCTCGACTCCCTCCACCCCAAACAGTCCACCGGGGCCGTGCATATAAGCCCCGACCGGAGTTCCCGAAGCCGTGACCTTCTGTTGGAGCGAACCCCCGTTGAGGATGAGTTGCTTCAGGGCTTCGGTGACTTGCTCTTGAGTTGCGTTAGGGAACATGAGTCCACCTCATTTCAGATTCTCGGATTGGATGTTTCTTGGTCGTCAGCGCGGGATGGCCGCTGCCTCGCTCTTCGGAGATCCCAAAATCTCCGTGACCCAGGACTGCTTGGGCAGGCCGGGCTTGGCCTCAATCAGTTCCTTGTCCTTGGGTTTCTCCTCATCAATCCTGGTCTCGTCGGCTTGCGAAAGCCGTTTCGACCAGCTGGGGATGAACTCCTTGACATCCGCCCGCGGCCGGAGGGTCTCGGCGACCTTCTCATCATCGCTCTTCGCGAGCTCGGTGAGGGCCTTGCCCATTGCCAGGATTGTCTGCGACTGGTCCTTCAGGAGTTCACTCAATTCCTTGAGTTCCAGCTTCTGGGCAACCGCGGCCGCGAGTTGATCGACATCGACCACGGCCTTGATCGGCGAGTCTTCGGGATGGCCGCCGTCGACCGGTTCCTCGTCCTCGCCGTTGCTGGCCAGGCGCTCCAGCGTGTCCGAGAGTTCCTTGTATTCCACTCCCAGACTCTCCAGCGCCTTGCCCCGGCCCTCGGTCTCGCCTTCCAGTTTCTTGACCCGTTCCTCGCCGAGGGCCTCGACCAAGAAACCACGTCGTTCAGGATTGAATCCCATGTCGGCTATCTCCTTCTGTAGAGTTTCGATGTCCGTCCATTCGTTCGCGGCGTGCTCCCGCGGGAGATAGCTGGCCTCGAACGTCCGATACTTCCGGATCACTCCGTTCTTCTTATCGTAATCGAAATTGATCAGGCCGTGGCTCATGGCGAGATCGTGCTTCGCCGCGAGCTGCTGGAGCTTCTCAGCCTCTTTCGCGGTCAGGGCTCCGCTCATCATCAGGAATCCGTCGGCGTAATCGATCCAATCGGCGGGAAGTTCGTGCGCGCCCTCCTTCGTGTGCCAGGGCCAGAGTTCCGGCATCCGCTTCGGGTCGGCAGTCGCCCATTCCACGAATTCCTTGTGCGCGGCCTCGCTCAGGATCTGGCCGCCCAGCTTCGGCTCGGCCGGCGCATCCCGATCCCGGAATTTGTTGGAGACCCATCCGAACCAGCGCCAGGAGCCGTCCAGGGCTTTCTCGACCCGGAAGCCAGAGGACTTGCCTGCGGCCGGTGCCCCGATGCCCGTCTTCTTGGCCGCGGTCCGGGTGATCTTGGCTTTCTGCAATGCCTCTTTGATTCGGGCCAAGAAGCCGATGTCTTCGGTAGCCTTTTCCTCCGGCGGATTCTCGAGCCTGGTCTTCATCTCTTCGCCGAGGGAGACAATGCGGTCTCCGAGTTCCCCTGGCTCGCTCTTGGCGAGGACGTTTCCGACCAGCATCTCGAAGTCGCCCGTAACATCCCGAATCGCCCGGGCCTCGTGGAGTGCGTCGCGATAGGAGTCCAGCTCATCGAAAGTCGTGGCCCCGTTCGCGGGTAAGTCGGGATTATGAGAGCTGTGCTGCTCTTCGGGATAAGTCATCATCTTGTCATCAATGACGGCCGTTAGAGTACCGGCTGGCGCAATCGCGTCCTTTATCACGGGAACGGCGGCTCGTTGGAAACTCATGATGTCGCCGGGATCGGTGACTCGGACCGGTTGGTCGTCGAGGTCTTTCCCTGTCAGCGCGGCGGCGATCTCGGCGGCTGCCTCTTCCTGGCTGACTGTCTGATCCAGCGGTTCGTCTTCGGCGAGCACCCGCATGTCATCCAAACTCAGGGCCACGCCGCTCTCCTGCTTCTGTAGAGCGCGGTCCAATCGTCGATCCCCTAATCGCCGCTGCTTGCGCCGTTCTTTTGCGTTCAAGCTCAACTCCTTATCGATCAGCTCCTCCAGGCTCTTGCCGCCAACCACGCTAGAGTAGCAGACCGCAATCGCCCGATCTTTGGGCAGCCCGCTCCGCTTCTTGACATCCAGCACACAGCGTTCCATCGCTGCCTGCTTATCGGCCGGGACGTTCGCGAAGCGTTTGGTCGCCATTGTAGACAGTTTCCCTTTCCTACGTCAAGCGGATGGATCTCCGGATCGCGAGCCGGATCAGGTTCTCATGGTTCTTTTGCCGCCGCCTCGCGATCTCGATGTCGAAGTTTCGGGCCTCAATTCCCGGATGGATAACCTGCCGTGCAAATCGGGTTTTGCCAAAAGCGCCGCCTGCGCGGCTTCCGATTACGCGAGGTCGAGTTTTCGCTTTATAGCCTTCCCGAAATCGAAGACGCCTCCGTCCCATGAATGGGTTTTTCGGAATAGGATAGTTCTTCCGCGTTCCCCGGGTAAGGAAACGGTAGACATCCTGGTCAGTCGAAACTATGGCCTCTAGGTCTGGGCCTTTCTGCCGTGGTCCCTCTTTGCGGAAATTCGGTTTGCGAGTCCAGGTATTCGTTGTCTTCTGAAAATCATCTCGAACGATATTTGCGGTGTGATCCAGTGCATCCCGGAGCTCGCGTTGAAGCCGGGCCAGGTCGATCAGCTTGGCGACTTTCGGCAGGATCGGAATGAACTTGATGTCAGCCAACGGGAACCCACTCGTCTTCTAGGAACAGCTCGATCTGGCACCGGCAGTTGGAATGACAGTCATCCGAGCCGTCCGCCGGCAGGCCACCCGTCAGAGCCAGCATCTCGTTCCAAGAGCCATACTCCCGGGCCTTCGGCGGACAGGTCGCGCAGTGCTGGGCCCCGGGATCGAGCAACCGGCGCACCGGAACCGTATCGGCTTGCAAGCTCTCGCGCATCGATTCCTGAACTCCGAGCCAGACCGCGGTCCAGTAGGCTCCGGTATACAACCCGACCCGGCTCGCCCAGGCTAGGCCCCGGTCATCCGCGAGCTGACCGAGAGTGAGACCGCCGACCTCGGGATCGCTGAGGTCCGCTCCAATGTAGGGGAGTAGGCTACTGATCAGGAATCCGGAGTTGAGGTTCAAGGCCGCCGCGAGCGCGACCGCCTGAGCGATCCCTGAGCCAGTCCCGAATCCCAGCCTGAACGCATTGGGGAATTCTTTTCGAGCCAGCTGGTCGAGCTGGACTTCCAAGTCAAGTAGCGCGCTGGCGACCGCCGCCTCATCGGAGAGCGAGAGCACGGAATAAGCCGCGATCCAGGCGATGAGCACCGCCACCAGCTTCCGGCGATATTCCTCGGTTTCCTCCTCGGCCAGGCCCGGTTCTCCGATCAGCTGCTTGGAGACCGGATCGGCGAGCAGTAAGACCTGGAGCGCCGAGTCAATCACGGCGAATGATGGATCTCTCATGAGGACAGAACGAGCAAAACCTCGTCATCCATCTCGATCATGCGCTGCCGGGTTTCCAGCTGGCGGACCCGGCGGAAGTACCGGAGCCAGAATTCCTTGGGGTCCTCGTCGGGCATTTGACTCGCCGTGGCGACGACTTCCTGGGCTCTAAGCCGGGCCTGGGCTTCGGAGAGGTCCAAGACCTCTTCGAAGTAGTCCACCCAGAAGGCGAGGACTTCCTGCTCCCAGCGGATGTAGCGGCGGCGGTCAATGCCCGGTAGGAATAAGACCTCACCGGTGAGGACGAGCTCGGGAACGGGGATCGGAGCCGGGACGAATTGCTCGCCATGTGAAATCGCCAGCGGGGTGAAGAGCTGGCCGAAGGTTGTGATCGTCCGGCCGCGGGCCATGCTCGCCTACAACAGACGATCAAGAAGGTTCTTGAGGAATTGACCCAGCGCGAGGAAGAGCGGGGGCAGCAACACATTCCATTTCCCGGGCCGATCCCGGTAGCCTGGCATCGTCGGGATACCCTGCATCCGGATCATCGTCGGCTGGCCCTCGGTCCGGGATCCATCGACCATCAAGGGCGAGAACATCTGCCCCATTGCGGCGAGCCCCCGGCCTCTAGTCGCGGCCATCGGTTTCCTTTACGAACGGCGGGATCTGCTCCAGCTTGTGGCCGTTCTCGCGATTTTCGGTCTCCCGCAGTTCCAGCGCGATCTCATGCGGAGACGAGATCAGGCGCGCACTCAGGGTCGTTCCCATTAGGATGTTCAGATGGGCATTCGTCTTGTTCCGCGCCTCGATCTCGCCTTTGACGACCAGGATATATCGGAACTTCGGCATTTACACGGCACCAGTGAGTTCATCAATCGGGTCAAGTGCTGCGTCTACGGTGATCGTCTGCGACGCATGGATCGTTGTCCCGTTCGAGCGGTAGATCTCCAACGTCCCGGCGTTGTCCCGGATCCGGTGGACGGCCTTCATGACGGCCGTCCCGAGCGATTTCACGGGCGCCGCGGCCTCCCAGTTGGAGGAAGCCCTGGTAAAGATCCCGTCGGCGATTTCGTTGACTGCATCGGCCGCTAGTTCTGACGCGCCGATCGCATCTGCCGCGATCGCATCCGCATCGATTGCTGCTGACGCGATAGCGGTAGCGTCAATAGCTCCCGCTGCAAACGTCGCGGCGTCGATGGCCCCATTCGCAATCGCGGCGGCATCGATGGCCCCGGCTGCGAAAGTCGCGGCATCGATGGCCCCGTTTGCAATCGCGGCCGCGTCAATCGCGCCAGCCGCGAAGGTGGCCGCGTCGATCGCACCATTAGCGATCGCTGCGGCATCGATGGCTCCTGCCGCAAAGGTAGCGGAATCAATCGCACCGTTCGCGATTTCCGAAGCTCCAATCGCATCTGCGGCAATGGCATCCGCGTCAATAGCAGCAGTGGCAATCGAGGCTGCCGTGATCACATCGTTCTGGAGCGCGCCGACGTTGGAATCCACTCGGCCCGAAATCAGCGCATTCGGAGTCACAAGACCAGTCACCAGCCCGATCCAGCTCCGGACATCGACCCCGGCGTTGGGAAGAATCTCGTAGGTGATGCCCGCGCCAATCGAGGCCGTAGCCGCGGGCGCGAAGGTTGCGGTATCCGTTGCGGAATCGAAGTCAGTGACGAGCCGGACCTGGTTTGCCACCGCGCCAGACGTAAACAGTACCCAAGCCCCGTTGAATACATCGTCCGCCTGGGTGAGCGCGGCATCGACCAAGGTGGTCGTTGTGCCACCAGCATCCGAGGTCCCGGTCACGAGGGCTCGGAGTTCGGTCGTCACGTCAGCCGCCAGCGCATCGGCATCGATGGCATTCGAGGCAATAGCCGCGGCATCGATAGCGCCCGCCGCGAAGGTTGCCGCGTCAATGGCTCCGTTGGCAATTGCTGCCGCATCGATGGCCCCGGCGGCAAAGGTTGCGGCATCAATGGCAGCATTGGCAATGGCCGCAGCGTCAATCGCGCCAGCTGTAAAGGCCGCAGCCGTGATAGCGCCAGCCTGAAATGAACCTACCTCAACCCCGAAGGCCGCATCGACATCTATGGATCGCCCTGAGACTGTGGGGAAGGCCAGATCAAGGAGCTGGCGAGTTGCCGTGTACATCACGTTGACTGCGGTCTTGGCGTTGGTCGTAGTCGTCTTGGTGATGGTCGAGATGATGTCGCCTGTCATCTCGGCAGCAGTTAGCAGCAGTTTGTAAACGCCGCTTGTTCCGACTTCGGTGGCCTCGTTCGTGGCATCGTTGAAGCCCGCCGCATCAATGTCTACTTCAGAATCCAGCGCCGCGGCGGCAGTCACCAAATCTCCATCATTGTCATAGATTGGAAAAGTTACTGTGAACGCCGCAGCTCTTTTGCTAGGCCAATCTGCGATGGCTGCACCCTCCTAGGTCGGCCAATTTACCGTTATAATAACGGTTATGCCTCGACCCATTAGTTTCTGTTCGGTACCAGACTGTGGTCGAAGATGCCACGGCCAAGGTCTTTGCGAGAAACATTATGCCCGAAAGCGATTATATGGCAAGATCTATCTTCATGAAGCCGAAGAGATACATGTCCAAGAAATTGCAAAACTTCCGTATGGGCATACATGGCACGAGTGGATGATCTGGGCCGCTGGTTTTTTTGATGGTGACGGTTCCGTTTCTATTTTTCGGCAAAGCGCTGGGTATCTCCATCTCAAGATTTCAGTGGCTCAAGTTAAGAAAGAACCTGTCGAAATTCTGTATGTCCTGTTCGGTGGTGGTTTGCGCTTGCATAGACGAGAACCATCCTCACGTTACCAGCCTACTTGGAATTGGTATGCCACGGGAGCCAAAGCTCTGAGAGCTCTCAAACAGATGGTCCCTTGGATGGTAGGCAAACGCGAACAGGCGAGGCTCGCAATTGAGTTTCAGGAGAACATGAGGCATAGAGGTCCTGATTCATACGACAAAGAAGAACAAGCACGTCGTTCTAGGTATCGTGAACGCATCCGAGCATTGAACAGTCGCATCTCACCTTTCTAACCAAACAGATCGCGCAATCGACCCATCAGATTCTTGTCAGGCTTCGGCAGATCTTCCTCCGGGACTTTCACTTCTCGCAGCCATTTCTGTTCCTCGGTCGGTTCCATGCTGATGACCAATGAGGGCCGAAGCCCACTCACCCGCACCCGATCCTTCGGGCTGATCGCCAGATTCGCCTGCGAGGTCCCCTGCCGTACATCATATTTGACTTTGAGGAAAATGTCATCTGCCTCGTCGCCCGGAGGCGTCTCCTCGATCCCGATCAGCTGGGCGACGAAGTGGCCTTTTCGCTTGTGGTGGATGGAGTACACCTGCCCGATTTTGAGTTCCTTGGTGACTGGCATTAGTTCCATCCTCCAGGGCGGTCCCGCCGGCCCGAGCCGGTAGGAATGCCCTGCGTCCTGACTTGTACGGGCTGGCCCGGCGGCGGCGGCACGAACGGGCCTGGAAAGACAAAGCGGGACCGAGATTGAGCACCAGACCGATACCGATAGACATCCCGCCGCAGCGGATCTCTCGAACCGTTAGCCACCGATCTCCTCGAAGTACACAACCCCGTCCATCGTGACCGAATCGGCGGGAGCGACCTGCAGCTCAATGACGAGCCGGCCGGAAGGAGAGATCACGGGCCGGGTTTCGGGCGTCCACCATTGGACGTATCCCGCCCGGACGTTGAAAGAGGCGGCATGGATCTGAGTGCCCTCCGTTCCCTGAGTGGTGTTGTTGGCCTCAACAGTCCCCCCGAAGGCCGCGTCACCGACTTCCATCGGGGCCGCGGTAGGAGTGGAACCGGCCGATCCGCTGGTAGAAGCTCGATGAACGAGCAGGATCAGCTGCTCATCCGCCGCGTCGCCAAACTCCGAACTTTGTGAGATCTCGAACCCGTGGACGACCACCGCCGCATCAGCGGGCGCATTGATCTCAAACAAATCCTGAGCCACGGTGACTGCAACCTGATCGAACGTGGCGCTGTACATTCTGCCCATGATCTATCTCCTCAAAAGAACGTTTCTACGGACCATTCGCTGCCGACTCCAGATCGCATCCGATTTGCCTTCTTGAAACTCGGCCTCGATCATGTAACCGTCAAGACGAGGATCCGGATTCGCATCTGAACTATAGCACCGCGCCAGCGAATTGTTAAAGGCGGTGACGGTCCAGGCTCCGCCTCCGGGGATGGCCGCGTATTGTTTCCTCACGTACAAGATGGACTCGGATCCGATCGTCGCGTTCCGAACGTCATCTTGAGTTCCGCCATTATTGTCCCGATAGGCGATCCGAAGGTTATTGGCCTGCACGGCCGCGGCATGAAAAGCGGCTATGAATTCCACGCTCCTCGGCGCAATAGTCGGCGTGCTAATGCCGGGTGCAGGACCGAACACGACCTCCACATAATCGGTGGCATTTGGCGGTGCCGTGAGATTGATCCAGTCGTTGAGAGCAGACTCCAGAGGAATATCATCGACCAGCAGATAGGCATCCGTCGTCGCGTTCGTGATGTCGGTGCCGGTCAAGGTACGTTCAAAGTCATCAGCACCTGCGATGTTGTGCGTACCGTCCGAGGTCGGAACGAAATGATGGACGAAACCAGCACCGATCGGATAATCACCGGGCGTATTGCTTCTAATGAAGTCATCGAAATAAATATCGTAAGTATGACTAACGCCCGTGCCAGATCCGAAATTAACTTGACTTATGCTGCCAGCAGCCAATGCCAAGCTATTCTGTCCACAGGCTACTCCATTAACTTGGACATCTGTTAGCCTCGGGTTAGCTGTGGGATCAACTCTTACGTCTACTCGATACCATACTCCCGTCGTAACTCCTATTCCAGAGGCACCGAAAGCCGGAGTCGTTATATTGTTTCCGGCATAAATGGATGAGTCTGAGTTTTTGAACGCGACCCCGCAATTTCCTCCCCCACCAACTCCTTCATAACTCAGCATACAATTTGCAGCTGGAAGGGTCGCGAATCGAATATAGAACCGCCATGCTATTGGATTGGCTGTTGAGCCACTAATTCCCAATAAATTACCGAGTCCTGCCGTTGGATTGAGGCGCATTGATCGGCTTCCGCTACGAACTGTTGTGGTGTCGAAACTCGCATTACTGCTACCCGTGAAATGGCCGGCCACTGCAATGATGCCGCATTCAAAACCACAACAAACTACGGGAGTCGTCATTTATTGCTCAATCATGTCGGCCTAAGTCTTATGGTGTCATCGTCACATCTCGAAAGAAAATGCTCGTCGCATTCAACGTAAAGCCACGCAGTTCGATCTCTGCGCCGATCGCGATCAGTCCACCTTTAACATCCACGTCGCAAGTCAAAATGTAGGGTGAGCCCTCTCGATTCCAAAAGGCTCCGCCGCCCGTGTATTTGCCGCACACCTTCGTACCGGGCCGAGGAGTGATTGTCGGAGTCAACGTTGGCACAGGAGTTATGGAAGCAGTAGGAGATGGGCCAGGTGTTGGAGTGGGCGGAAGTTCGCCCGTCAGCGCGGCAAACAGATCCACCAATCCGTACCCATAGAATTTGTCTCGGCCGGGATCGCCAAGATCGACCGCAGTAGAACCCATTAGAGTCCGAGCCGAAATGTTGTCGAGGTTGAGATACGCCAAGACCACTGCCCCGGCTCCCGCGGCGTGCGGGGTCGCCATCGAGGTCCCTGACAAAGATCGATAACCCGAGGGATCGCACAAGCTACAGGAATACGTCGGGACGCTGCTTAAGTTCGAGACTCCGGGTGCCGCCAGTTCAACTTCCACCCCATAGGTTGAAAACGAGGCCCGGCGATCCTGGGAATCCGTCGCCGCGACCGCGATGACGCTTCCATAGCAGGCAGGACAGAGCACTCCCTCGGCTCCAGAATTTCCTGCCGCAGCAAAGATCAGTACGCCGTGGGTATAGGCATAGTCCACCGCGTCTCTCATGGTCTGGCTTCCGCCGGTTCCGCCGAGGCTCATGTTGATCACGTCGGCCCCGTTATCTGTCGCCCAGATATTTCCCTGGGCGACCCCATCCCAAGTCCCGCTCCCGCCAGAATTGAGAACCTTGACCGGCTGGATCTTGCAGCTCCAGCATGTCCCGGCCACGCCGATCCCGTTATTCGTGACGGCCGTGGCGATGCCGGCGACATGCGTCCCGTGGCCGTGGTCATCCGCGGGATCGGGATCATTGTTCACGAAATCGAATCCGGCCACGCATTTCCCAGCTAAGTCCTCATGATCACATGCCACACCAGTGTCGATGATTGAGATCACGATAGTGTCCGATCCAGTGGAAAGATCCCAGGCCTGCGGAGCCTTGATCCGCCCCGGTCCATATTGTTGCCGGTAAAGCGGATCATCTGGGATCGTCTCAATCGCGTGAACCAATCCATTCACTTCAGCATAGACCACAGGCGATGTGGATTCCAGCTGATCGATGACCGCGAGTTCCTCGCCCTCACGAACTCCAGCAACCGTCACATCGATTTCCGGGATCTCCGACTGATACCAGGCCCCGAACTGTTTGAGATGGGCGTCCCGGGCCTGGACCGGCAGGCCGGCCTTGAAGCGGACAAGGATCTGGCCCGGCGCAAACTCCGGACTCGGCTGATCGGCCTGGGCCGGAAATCCGATGAAGGCAATCGCAATCAGAACGAAGAGTACGGCGATCCATTTCTTGGACATCTCAGGGCATCCTTTCCAGTCTCACGATCTTCCCGTTCTCATAGATGACTTTGGAATCTTCGGTCCGGCCCGAGGCCATGACTTTCCGAATGACGGTAGGCCGGTCCTTGCGGTTGCGCTTGAGGATCGTTTGCTCGACCACGGTGATGTCGGCGGCGATCTCTTCGACCGAACGTTGCGTCGTTCGCTGGGTTTCCATATCCTTGAGCGCGGCGGCGAGGCTCCCGACCGCCAAGTCCATCGCCTCGCTCCGCTTGTATCCCTCGGCTTCGAGACCTTTCATGCGGGCATCGAAGACCTGCTCCAGCTCGATCAGTCCAGCCTGGAACAGCTCGGCGCTTTCCTGAACCGTACTTCGCAAGCCGGCAATCAGCGGGGCTTGTGCGATCTCTCTCGCGCTCTGCTGCAGATACTCCTTCAGAAGCGGGGACTGCTCGGCTCGCGTCAATAGCTGGCGGAACATTGCCTTCTCGGTATCGGGAGGGGCCTCGGCCTTGGGAGTCGCGAGCGGCTCGACCGGCGCGGTGTCCTCGGAAGGCTTCTCTTCTCCCTCGACCGTTTCTTCGGGAGTGACGTCCCCTTCACCGATCGCCTCCAGATACTCGGGCTTGAGATCTCCGTCGTCGGCCGCGATTTGCCGGGCGATCACCGGCGAGATCTCCAGGCTCTCAATCTGAATCTTGCGGGTCTCGGCTCGAGTCTTCTTGACCAAGGCCTCCTCCTGCTCGGCCTGGATGTCCTGCTCTTGGAACCGGAAGGTCACCGTCCGCGGCATGACCCCGTGGAAGTTGAAGGCTTGCTCCAGCATCCGCATGAACGCGGCGGGACCTTTGCCGCGGGCTTTCATGTGCAGGACTTCGGACTGCTGGCCGGTCCCGATGTTGCCGGCAGGAAGCGGCGCGAAGTCCTGATAGTCCCGGCCGAAGCCGAGGGCGAGGCTTGAGATGTACCACTTGAGTTCGTGGTCGAAATCCAGGCCCTCGGGCAGCGACTTCAGTTCGAGCTTGGCGACCGAGACCTGAGTCCCGGGATCGAGCGAACCAACGATCAGCGGGCCGAGGTAACGGACCAGGCCCTGGTTATCGGCCTGCGCCTCCATGCGAGCTTGAACATCTTTGATGTCCTGAGATTTGACGCCGCCCAGAGCATAGATGGCCTCGGCGAACCGGCCGCCCGCCTTTTCGCCGCGATAGATCTCAATGTCACGCAGGATCTGAGCCGAACGCAGGACCCGGGTTATTGCTGAGTATTGAACGCCATACATGGACGTGATCGGGGCCGGGAATTCCGCCAGCGCGATGACCGAATGCCAGGGCATCTTGTGGCGAGTTCCCTTGATGTCGGTGTAGATGACCGGGAACTCTAGATCGCCCGTGCGCTGACAGCGAGCCGAGTCCAGATGGGCGATCCCGAGGATGGGCGCGGCTGGGGAATTGGCCTGCCGGACGATCTCGATGAAGGCCCCATTATCCTGAGTGTAGAGATCGAGCGAGACCTTGACGGCGAACTCGCGCCAGCCCCGGCCAAAGTCGGCTTGATTGAGCAGCTCGTGAACGACCTCGACCGTTCGATCCGGGCCGTCGAGCTCCCATTCGAGCGAGGCATTCGAAGTCGCGCAAGTGAAGACCGCGCCAGCCAGAAACGATTCGGTCGGCCAGAACTCGCGAAGCTCCATGTCCCGCTTGACGACGTTACGGCCCCAGGCCTCAAAGGTGTCCGCAATCGAGGCCATCCACAGCACAAAGGCATTGCCTCCGCCCGGCCCGACCTCCAGCGATACCGGAGGCTGCTGCACAGATCGAGTCAGCGTCCGTTGCGGGGGCGGCGGAGCCGGGGCGTTGACCGTTTTGGTCTGAACTGCATCAGCCAATCGAGTATTTCCTTACGATGTCCCAGCCGAAGCCGGTGCGCTTGCCTTCTGAAGTCAGCTCGACCGCGGCCTTGCCCCAGCGTTTGGCGATGAAGCGATGGATGAAGGCCGGGGCGTGCCAGATCGCGGCCGCGGCTCGAGACTTGTCAGGCGGCACGGTGTAGATCGTCTTTCCGGGCGTGCAGTCGAACGCGTGCTTGTACCGGTCCCCGACTTTCACCAGCTGACCCTGAATCCCGTGGCACAGAGCGCATTCTACAGCACGATAGGTCGTTTGGGCGGCGACGAGTTCCAAGATGGTCCCGCAGGTCGTGGGAGTTTCGGGTGTGATCGGATGCGGTGGCCAGCAGAACGGGCAGAGAATTTGCGCGGTGTCTTTGTCTCGGGAGATCCGGGGCGGGGCCCGGCGGGTGCCTTTGTTCGGTCCGAGCCGCTGCCGTTTTCCTATGCGTGTCATTAATGTTTTGGTCCAGAGTAAGAGACTGTGTGACCGCGATTACAGCCAGCACTTCACGCGACGGGGTATCCCGCTTCTTGGTGAGAGCCAATGTGAGCACGGTCGCACCCCACATTCAGCGGACGCTGCCACTGGCGACCTAGCAATCAGTATCGGCAGCGGTTGGTACGCCCTCACTGGTTTCCCGACACAGTCTCTCCTCTAGATCCATGTGACTGGCACTCATTTCATATAGTACAACGAAGCGGGTTACGCACGCAAGAAGTTGATCTATAATCAGGTTGCTCTCCAAGCGAAAGATCTTCCGGAGAGTGTTCCCTCCACAAGTGCCCTGGCCTCCCCCGCCGGGGCGCTGCTCTTAAAGATTCAGTCGCAGAGATTCGTAGGCCGCCATCGAAAGACAGACCGCTAGATCCACCTTCATCGAGTCCTCGCGCTTGACAATACGCAAACGTCGCCCGTCCTCGTCCAGTTTCTTGTCCGCGTTGTCGAGGTGTTCCCGCAGGTCCGAATTCCCATCATGCCACATCCGCTTTTCGAGAATGAGATCGAGCAATTGCCGGTCCGCCTGCAGCCGGCGCCCGGCCTGGCTGAAGTCGAAGGCCCACACGATATTCTCTTCGGCGAGGCCGCTCATCATGTCATGCAGCTGGTAGATGTCATAGGCGAGCATGATCACTTGGAACTCGCGACAGAGGCGGCGGATCTCCTCCCGCGGCTCATTGAAGTCGATCTTCTGGCCGGGCCGGGCCTGCCATTTGCGGACGTAGCGAACGAACAGCTGGTTCTGCCGGTACTTCGGGTCAGGGTGCCGAGTCACGCCGACCAGTCCGAAGCAATCTGAATATCCAGTCTGGCGCCCCACCGCCGCGTCCGCCGCCAGCACCATCGGCTCATTCTTGGTCAGAGCCGGGATCGAGGCTTTCAGCGCATCCCACCAGACCATTGACGGCAGGAACCGATCCGTCCCCTCCATCTCGATCTCTTCATCGGCTTCCAGCAGCAGCGCGGCCTCGGCATCGGTCAGGGTCTGGGCCCGCTTCTGCAAGAACTCGGGAGTGAGGTTATGGAGATTGCCGCGGGTCGGGAGCTTGAGCTTGAGTCGGTCCCGCTTGTACTCCAGCCGATCGTCGCGGGCCAAGGCTTCTTTGTCTTCGGGGATAGGCCCGGTGTAGCGCCACATCCAGGAGCCTTTCGGGAGCGGGGTCGTGGTGAACCAGACCTGCGGCTGATCGCCCAAGGGTCCCGGAATCCGCACTCGCCCGTCGATGACTTTGAGACCGCTATCCGATCCGTGGCGCCTTACCTCGTCCATGTGCCAGAAATTGATGTTCGGGCCCTCCCACGCCATGACATCGTTCTCGGTCATGCCGCCCAAATACCAGACCGCGCCAGTCTCCCAGACCAGCATGAAAGCCTTGGTCGGCTGCCAGTGCCGGGAGGCCATCCGGCGATGCGGGGCGATGACGAAATCCCAGGGCAGCCAGCGCCGCATCTCGGCCCAGAGGGATCGAGTAAAGTGCGGAAGATCGGGAGAGGTAATCGCACCCGAGCAGCCCCGGCGAGCTCGCTCAAGGTCCCGGATGATTCCCACAACCGTTTTCCCGCCCCCTTCTCCCCCAATCGCCCAGAGGTTCTTCTTGTCGTGGTTTTTCACCCACGCCAATTCCTCGGGGGAATGAGGCTCGTATCGCTTGCCGGTTTCGGAATTGCGGTATTCGGAAAGATCAGGCCAGCCGGGGATCGGGGTGTAGGGCCGGTCGTGATCCTCGTCAGGAAGCAGGCCGAGAAGGATTTGGGAGGCCAGCGATCTCCGCAAATCGTGTGACGATTCGGTTGAGGAGCCGGTTCTTGTCTTCTCTCGAAAGACCATCGAATTCTAGGATCTCCTGGCGATTGGCTTGGGTGATCTGATTGTAGAGCAAAACCGCGTCCTCGAAGACGATCTGCTCCCGCATCTTTTCCCGGCGTTTCATCTCGGTGTCCACCAGCCGGCGCTTGATTTCTTCGGCGTTGCCGATCCGCTCAAGCGTCGCCGCGACGGTCGCGGCCTGGCCGAGCATGGTCCCGATCCGCTGGCGATGATCGGCGACCGCCTCCTGATCGCCGCGCCCGGTCGCGTTCCAGAACTCTCGCCATTCGGCCCGTATGCGGCCGACGAGGCGAGTGGGGGCCTCGCCCTGATTGAGCGAGTCGTAGGCGTCCCGAACGATGGCCTCCTGGCCGGCGATGGACTCCGAGAGATTGAGCAGCTCGGGATTATTGAGCGCCTCGGCGAAGGCCGGGGCAAGGAACTTAGGCATGTACTTGGAGCGGGAGCCGTCTTTGAAGTTGGGATGGGCAGCCCCTTTGAGTGAGGCCCCTCCGTGGTGATAACAGACTTGCGCGCCCGACATTGCTGGGCGCTGGCATCGGTTTCCGGTTCTTTTGGATTTCGCTTTACATTGTGGCATGACAAGAGGAACTAGACTGATACGAGCTTCGGTTTGAGGCCCATCTGACTCAGTCGCTCGAGCGTGACGGCGACATAGGCGGGACTGATCTCGGAACCGTATACTCGCCTTCCAAGTTGTTCGCCCGCGATATATTGGCTACCACTACCAGCAAATGGCTCGGCACAAATATCTCCTGGACGAGAATGGTTGCGCATGGGTCGAGCGAATATCTCTGGTGGCTTTGCCGTTGGATGTCCAATCGCTCCGCGTTTTTCGCCCCACGCTATGTTCCAAACAGTATCCTGATTTCGCTCTGTGTACCATTCTGGTCGATGCCCTTGCCGCCAACCATAGAAACAGAGCTCATGCCGCCAATGATAGTCACCGCGTCCAAAGATGAACTGCTCTTTTACCCAAATAATTTGACGATGAATGATGAGATCAGCAGCAGCAGCAGCAGCAGCAGCAAAGTATCCTTGCGTCAACATAGGATGCCAAAGATACCAAGCAGTATTTTCTGTGAGATGAGGTATCCAAGCCCGAAAAGCAGTCTCAAGAAAAGTCTGCATTTCGATACCTAACAAATCGTCTTTCGTAATTGCCTCAATGTCATCTCGTTGAGCGGTGAAACCGATGTTTCCCGAGTTGGCACCGTATGGGGGATCGGTTGCGAACAGGACAGCCTTCTGTCCGTCCATGACTCGCTTAACGTCGCTAGACACAGTTGAGTCGCCACAGATCAGCCGATGTTCTCCGATCTTCCAGAGCTGACCAAGTTCAGTGCCCCACTTCTTTTGAAGTTCGGCAGCCCGGTCGATCTCGGGTTCAGGCGGTTCGGGACCGAGTAGTTCTGGCCGATATAACCGGATAAGTTGATCCACATCGTCTCGATCATAGCCCGTGCCGTCCAGATTACCATTCGACAAAGAGATCAGAGCATCGACCAGGCGCGGCTCATCCCAGCCTCCGAGTTCGACCAGGCGATTAAGTGCAATCGCGAGAGCTGCTTCCTCTCTTTTGGGGACCGTCACATAATCCACGGGGACAAGCCAACCGGATTCTCCACGGCGTACTCCCTTTGGAATCTTGCTACCTTCTGTTTTTAGTACCTGTAGCGCATCCAATCTTCCATGGCCTGCCAGCATGTGCCCACTGGTTTTATTGATGATGATACGGTCTACGAAGCCCCACCTTTTCAGGCTTTCGGTAATCGCCCCAATATCATGATCTTTGGCATTGCCTTCGAGTCTGACAAGCTTTTCCAGCGGAACCCATGCACTAGCTGGATTGCGTTCCAGCTCACCGATTTTATCATCCTGTGCTAACATTGTATCTGCCTTGAAATACAAGTCATGTCCGTTTTGTGGTCGTTCGATACAAGCCCGATCTCATGCGTGTATTTCATGCACTACCAAGGCTCAGTGGCAAGACCCATCCCAACGCCAAATCAAAATCGAGGCTCTTCGCTCTGCACAACCCCCGCTTTCAAGACCAAATTGTCTGGACTGTGGAATACCATTAAGGACACTTGGTGCAATTCGTTGTCCAAAATGCAATGCTATCTTCACTGCTCCACTCCGTTCTAGGCCAGGTCATACTGTAACCGCGGAGACTCGGAACCGGATACGCGAGGCAAATGCTAAGAAACACCAAGATCCAGAATGGCGGGCTTATTGGCTAGAGGCAGTCCGGACCCGGTCACGTCAAATATCATGGAAAGATAAACAGCTATCTGGTGCCCGTGAGAGAAGTCGTCGAATTCATTGGCGAGCAAATTCGGCTGCCGCCTCCCGTAAGCTCGCGCAATCTGACTCATGGCGTAGGAAGATGGCGGAAACTAATCCTTGTTGGCGTAAGGCCGAGAGACATCCTGCATGGCAAGGCGGCAAGACAAAAGCTCGTCAAACGGCGATGAACGAGTCGGCATATAGAGAATGGCGGTTGGCTGTGTTCCAGCGCGATGACTATACCTGCATGGACTGCGGACACAGGGGAGGATTCCTGCATGCACACCATATCCAACTCTGGTCCAAAGCCCCTGATCTTCGTTTTACCGTCTCCAACGGCCAAACGCTCTGCCGAAGTTGTCACTTCGATCACCACCGCCTCACGGTTTTATTTCCTCAGCAAATATCTGCTTCGTAGCTTCCCAAGGCTTTTCGGTTTCTTGGGCAATTCGATCCCTTACCTCGCCCGCCAGCATGTGGCAGATCGCTAAGTGGGCATCCTCAATCACTCTAACATCATCCGCCTGGACCCGGACCTCCAGCTCGGCCGCCTTGAACTGGAAGTTGCCGAACCAATGCGGCCGCATCCCGTCGGGCCCAGTCAGAGCAATCGAATGGCCTTCGAACCGTTCGGCATGATACAAGGCGTTGATGACGTTCCGGGAAGCCCCGGAGCAGGAGATCCCGACCACGACGTCATGGGGCTGAGCGAGGTCCGAGAGCTGCCGGCTGAAGACCTCGGCGTAGTCGTGGTCGTTGGCGTAGGCGGTGGTGAGCGGGCCGAGACTCAGGGCTTGGGCTCGGACTCCACCCGAACCCGGCACCCGGCTCCACTTGCGGAGATCAGTGGCGAAGTGCTCGGCGGTTGACCAGCTCCCGCCGTTGCCGCAGACGAAGACCGAACGACCGTTCTGCCAGGCCTCGAACAGGATGGCGGCGGCGGCGCCGATGGCCTCCAGATTTAAGGCGGCGAGTGCGCTTTGGAGCGCCTTGGGATAGTCCTGAAGTCCTACTTGGGGCCTCATGGGAAGGTCTCGTCTCCCTTAGATCATAGCACAGGCCTCCAAACTGGGACTTGCATTGTAGTGAAATCGTAGTATTATTTTACTACGAAGGAGCTTCCGATGAGAACCCAGTTTGGCAGCCATGTCACAGTTCTAGGCAGAGACCCCGAGAATGAGCGGTTCCTGTATTGCCGCCGAGATGATGGCAGCGAACTCTGGGCGGAGATTTCGCAGCTTCGCGCCCAAGATGACGCCGATCTGGACATCCTGGCAAAGCCCGAGGCTCTAGCCCCAGCACCCGAATACGCCCTTTAGGTCCTCCCGCCCGCTTGCATCCTGCGATGCTGGCGGGAAGGTCTGACCTAGATCAAAGGAGCTTCCGATGACCGAACAGACGTTCGCCCCCGAATCACACCAGCAGCTGATCGACGGCCTGAACGCCCTGATGCTGGAAGGCTGGCTCGACAAGGCGGAGGCTCTGAAGATCATCGCCTACTACAACGAGGTCCATCCGGGTGCCGACTGGCTGGACGCGTCGGTTCTGGCGCAGCTCCGCGAGCAGTTGAAGCTGGAGGTCCAGCATCCGTTGATCCAACCCGAGGATCGTTACCGGGCGATGTCCACTCTTGAGCTTGAAGAGCGGCTGGGCGAGATCAGCTATGAGCTGCGGCCCGTCACGCTCCACTTCCGCTCCTTCGGCGATTACCAGCGCGAACAGAAGCTGGGCCTCGAAGCGGGCTACATCGAAGACGAATTGCAGGGTCGATCATGATCGACCCGACGGCCCGCGAACTATGGCTGCAAGAACGCAAGACCGGTATCGGGGGCTCGGATGCGTCGGTGGTCCTGGGCGTGAATCCCTACAAAACCGTCCGCGAACTGTGGCTGGAAAAGACGGGTCTGACCCAAGACGCCGAGAAGGAGAGCGGGCCAATCCTGCGGGGTCGGGTTTTGGAGCCGGTCGCCGCGGATCAATACGCCCAAAAGTCCGGCCGCAAGATCCGGCGCCAGCCTATGCGGAGGCATTCTCAAAATCACTTCATGATCGGAAACGTGGATCGCCAGATCCTCGCCGTCAATGGCGTGGCCTCGACCGGGATCCTCGAAGTGAAATGCCCGGGCCTCAAATCCATCGCCAAGGTCAAGGCCCACGGCCTGCCCGATTACATGACGGTCCAGCTCATGCACTACTTGGCGGTCTATGAATACAGTTGGGGCTCCTTCGCGCTATTCAATGCCGAGAACTGGGACCTGATCTGGTTTGATCTCGAAGCCGATCCGATTTTGATCGCAACGATGATTGAGCGCGAACGGGAGTTCTGGGGCTGGGTCGAGAACGAGGTCGAGCCGCCCGAGGCGGCTGATGCCAAGGCCGTGGACATCCCGAAGATCGAGGGCGAACTCACGATCGTGAGCGACGAGGACTGGCAACGCATGGCCTCCGATCTTCGAGAGGCCCGGGAATTGAAGCAGGCGGCCGAGGCCCTCGAAGAGACGGCCAAGACCCAAATCCAGGAGCGAATGCACCGCGATGAGCTGCACGCGGTCGAGGTCGATGGACTGGCCCGGTTCTACTATCGGTATCAGGCCGGAGCAACGAAATGGAAAGAGACGGCGGAAGCCATCGCACGAGAGGCCAACGTTAATACCGATGATTATCTGGTCAAAGGCGATGGCTTTACGAGATTCATACCCTACTTCTTGAGAGGAGCAACGGAGGAATGACATGGGCGCGGTAAAAGAATTAGCAGAACGGGCCGCAGAGATGGCGGCCGAGCAACATCCAAAGCCAACGTTCGCGTTGGCGATGAGGGACCAGCTGGAGGGTGCTCGGGATCAGATCATGAAGGCGCTACCAAACCGCGTCGATGCCGAGCGGTTCATCATGGTGGCGCTCACTGCGATCACCCGCAACGACAAGCTGCAGGAGTGCGGCCTGCCGAGCGTCTTCCTGGCCGTGATGGAGTGCGCCCGGACTGGCTTATACCCGGACGGTCAGGAGGCGGTGATCATCCCATACAAGGGCATCGCTGAATTCCAGCCGATGGCGCAGGGCATCACACGCTTGATGCTGCGCTCACCCGGCCTGACCAAAGTAGAGGCGCGGGCGGTCTTTGAGGGCGACGTGTTCCATTTCAACTATGGCCTTCATCCTGATCTGGTGCATGTGCCCGTTGGGACAGATACCGCCGGACGCAAATTGACCCACGCCTACGCGATCATGTGGCGCCAGGGCGCGGAGCCGACTTTCGAGGTAGTGGATCGGGACGTGGTTGAGGCCGCGCGGTTGACATCGAGAGCGCCGAACGGCCCGGCCTGGAGCAATCCCCTCTGGTACCCGGAGATGGCTCGCAAGGTAGTGCTTAAACGTTTGGGGAAGTACGCCGATCTCTCACCGGAGGCGAGCCGGGCGATTGCCTTAGATAATCTGGCGGTCGGCAACGACGACTGGACGGGCTATCAACCGGAGGGGGTATCACCCGAATATAGGAATCAGCTGGTACGGACTCAGACTGAGGCCGGGATCGCCCGGCTTAAGGACAAGATGGCGGGCGTTGAAGTCTCCGAGGGCAACGGCAGCGAACAGGAACAGGAACAGCCCGACTCACAGCCGGCAGGTCCCGAAGAGATTCCGCATGAAGAGCCGGGCGGGGCTGGGCCTGATCCGGTCCATAAGGATCCCCAAGTCCGCGAGGACTGGACATCACTGTTCTGGCAGCTCGCCAACCGATACGAACTCGACAAAGATCAGGCGAATGAAGTCTTGCAGAAACACGACAAGAACTTCCACCACGCGTATGAAGCCCTCAAGGCCTCGCTTGAGCCAGAGCCGCCGCAATGACCACGCCGATCCTCAAAGTGATCCGAGCGCGAGAGATCCTGGCCGACCCGTTCCGGGATCAGAAGGAACTCACGCCGCGCGAGCGGGAAATCGCTCAGCTGGCGGCCCGCGGCTGGAGCATCACCGAGATCGGGCAGGAGCTGGAGATCGTTCCACATACGGTAGCCGTGTTCTTGAATCGAATCCGGCTGAAGATCGGGGTCAACCGGCACGGCTTGACCAGGCAGATGATTGAGAGACTTGAGGAGAGTTTGAAATGAGAGAGGTAATGACGGAAATAATCCTGATCATCATCGCTTTAGCTTTGTTATTCGGCGGAGCGATGGCTATTGGACACGCTGTGTGCGTCGCGAAAACTGCGGAAATAGGGTTCGCATCGAAATGGAGCATCCTTGGCGACTGCCGAGTTGAGGTCCAGCCCGGCCAATGGATTCCGCTTGATAGCTACTACTTCAAGCAGGAATGATTGATGAGGGGACTCCAGGCCGGTCCAGCCGTGACCCCGCACAAGAAGTGCTCCCCCGCGGTTCGGATCGGCCTGTTTCCCAATTGGAGAGCTGTGCTATGATGCCCTCGGCATCGGGTCCCTTAGCGGCCCGTGTCCACAAGATCGTTCGACTCATCCCCCGCCCCTCGGTGCCGGAAGCTCCTACGGGTGAGCAGACACGGGGGATGAGTCGCGTCTGGAGGATGCCATGAAGTTATTCACATCGGATCGTAGAGCAGGACCGTTCATCGTCGGCCTCGTCGCCGGCGCAGCAGCGGCCTCGGTGATTTTCTCTCTGGCCCGCATCCCACAGGACGTCCCCGCCGGCCAGGCACTCGATGCCCTGATCCAAATCCACTCACTCTACGCCTGGCGCGTGTCGGCCGTCGTCGGGCCGCTGCTGCTCATCACCGCCTGCGCCTCCGCTATCCGCGGCCGGCTGCGACCCGCCGCGTGGATGGTGCTGGGCTGGGCCAGCTTTGAGTTCCTCGGCGGCCTCGCATACGCATTGAGGTACTGGCCGTGAGCCGGACCCAGATGACCTATCCGTCGCTGGTCGGCTATCGTGAGCACGTCCTCTCCGGCAAGGCCACCAGCCAGAACAACCGAATCTTGACCTGCCTGTTCGAGTCCGCGGTCCCGCTCTGCCGGCGCCAGATCATGAAACTGACCCACATCGAAATCAACGCGGTTTGTGGGCGGGTGAACGCGCTGATCAAGTCCGAGCTGGTGCGGGTCGCTTATGAAGCAGTCGATCCCGCCACGGGTCGGATCGCGCAGTTCATCGAACCGACGTGGCCGCAGCTGAAGCAGAAGACCTTTGAGGAGTTCATGCGATGAGCGTGCCGAGCGAACCGCGTGATCTTGTGCCTGAAGTCCCGATCCCGATCGGCCTCTATTCCGTATTATCCGTCACGGATCTGCGGATCAAACGGGCCAGCAAGCCCTGGCGGACGGTGAGGGCGATGGTCTGGCGGCCGGAGGAGCTGGCGGAGTTCTTTCGGCAGATGTTGGCTGGCCGAAAACAATCGAACGAAATGAGGCGAAATGATATTGCCCGATGAAATGAGTTATGGCGAGTGCTATGGCCCAGCAATGGAAATGACTGATCCAGTCGAAGCTCAAGAATATCTGGAGGCTCTGATTGAGCGGGACATGCGCGTCTTTGGTAAGACGTTTGACGAAGCGCATGCTTTAGAAATGTCCAATCTTGGCTACTATTCGGGTTATTACGATCACGAAACGATGGTGCGCGTGAATAAGCTATTCGGCGCAGTCCATCCTGTCTTTGGAGTACCAAAGGAGCCGGTAGCGCCAGAGGAAGCATTGGAACTTGGCAGGCGATTGGGCGAGGGCACGTAATCACGCCTCAGATGTCGGGGAAGCGGCAGAAGTAGGCCGAAGCCAGAATCGGAAATCATACGGAGATCAGGATGACTAATATCGAACGGATGCTGCTCTATTTAGCCCACGAGATACGTCATGACTCTGTTACTTCAATGACAGAAGAGTCGTTCACGACAGCCACGATCTTCACTTGCCGATTCTGTGATGCAATGGGGACAGCCAATATCTTTTCGGTAGAACATGAGATAGATTGTCCGTGTTGGCACTTGCTTGTCACTGAGCAGCCGGAAGATCAGCCTTTGCGATGATCGGTCGGCCTCTCGGTTTTATAAGTTCGCTGGGTTTTTGCGCCGCTTGCGCCCCTATAAGAACCGGGTAGAATGACGGTATGCTCTCAGGCGACGGTGCACAACGCGCCGACTCAATCGGCGTATCCAAGGGCGGTGGATCTCCTGCGGACAGCGATCTGCCTGAGAGCACCGCGGCCCCACCGTCCTTGGATGCGCCGAATGCTTTTGAGATCAAGCCGTCGGGCCGTGTCATCCGAGATGCGGCAGACGGTTTGCTCTACCGTTTCGATGAAGGTCCCTGGATACGACTCAATACCTCGTTCAGGGACAAGTGGCTCCGAACGCTCAAGGGGCCTGAACTCTCGCTCTTTCTGTGTCTCGCTCTCCATATCGACGACAGCAATCACGCCTTTCCCTCAATGGATCGGATCTCCATGCTGACCGGCTACAGCATTCGGCACATCCGGCGAGCTCTCCATGCGGCAGAAAAACGTGGCTGGCTGGAGATCAGGCGTACCCCTGGCGGTCATAACCGTTACACCCTTCATGCGCCGGTGTCTTACGGATATGTGGGGGGGGACAAAATGTCCTCCCCTAGCACTAGGACCCCGGACACCGGTGTCATAGGACCGGGGACTCCGGAGTCCGGTCAGGGGGGACACGGGCGTCCCCCTAAGAAGATCCAAGAAGTAGAACCAAGGAAGAAGAGGGTAAGGCCCGATTTCGAACAACTCGAGCCCGATCCTTTCTGGCAGGGAATGATTGAGGCCAGGAAACGAAACCCGTGAATTCAAGATTGGAACCGCATGATGCCCGGCGCAGGTGAGCCGGATAGTTGGAGGGAGGATCGGATGAGCGAGAAGTTAAGCGACACAGTGCGCAAAACAAGAGGATACGGCGACCTGAAATCAAGCCACGTTCGGGATGATGAGGTCTTGGTCACTCGCAATTGGATGAATGGCACAGCCGACGACATCGCCGCCCTCGAATCCGAATTCGCCCTGCTCCGAAAGGCGATGGCACAGTTGGCGACAATTGACGGCCTAACCGCCGAAGCTATAGCGGACCTCATCGATGCCAATAGAGTGCCGTCACCCTGGCGTGATGGTGGCCTCAGACTCAAACAGTTCGGTACCTGGCTCAGAGACATAGCGGCCATCGCACACGATACATTGAAGCAACTGAGAGAGTCCGAACCCAAGTGACTCAGCCCGTCGCCGAGAGGCCTTCCCCGATTCAAACCCAGAAGTGCAAAGCCTGCGGTGCCGCGATCTTCTTCACGAAAACCGCGGCCACCGGGAAGTTCATTCCGCTCAACATCAAGCCCGAGCGCCGGATCTGGCTCGACAAGGCCGGCAAGGCGCATTCGATCTCTGTGTATGTTCCGCATCACATTACTTGTCCCAACGTCGATCAGTTCCGAAAAAAGGCAACCGAACAATGACCCGCTATGCCGCGCAGACTACCGTCTCAGAAGATCGGTCCCGATCAGAAATCGAACGGATCCTCAAACGCTATGGGGCGACCGGTTTCATGTACGGCTGGACGGGCTCCGATGCGCTGATTGGATTCGTGGCGCATGGTCGGCAGATCAAGATCGTGTTAGCCCTTCCGACTTTAGAGGACGCAAGCAAAACACCGACTGGTCGCAAGCGCTATTCCTCGGTAGCCCGATTGCGAGCGCACGGATTCATATTGCGGCAGCGTTGGCGAGCCCTGGCCTTGGTGATCAAAGCTAAGCTCGAAGCGATCGAGAGCGGGATCAGCACGTTCGACGAGGAGTTCTTGGCTTGGACACTGCTCCCGACGGGTCAGACCGTGGGGCAGACTTTCATCCCTCAGATTGAGGATGCTTACAAGACCGGCCGAATGCCGCCGTTGTTGACTGGATGAATAATGGTGACTGAAAACGCCGGCACCAAGAAATGGCGAGCGATGTCGATCCGAATCGGTCCGCGTGCTTTTCCGGTCAGCCTCACCGGCTCAGTCCAGCCGCATGTGGCCGACGCGATCCAGATTAACGCGGAGTACGTTGCGGCAGGAGCTGGCAAGCATCGAGACCGTCCGCTCTGCATGGCTGGTCTGATCAATGGTGAGCCATGTCGCCATCTGGCGCGGCTGAACCGGACGAGTTGCGGTCGGCGGCACGATTGAGAGGAGCAGAGAGATGACCGAGCCTCTTGAAATGAGCCTACAGGAACGCATGGAGATCCTGGCCTTCGCCAGCAAAGCCGCTGAAATGCTGGAGGATGAAACCCAAGACGTGACCAATCCAGTAAACCGTGAGCAGCTTGAGGCCCTGGCTGATCTGGCAAAGCTAATCTTGGGTAGGCTAGATGCGGCTTGGCCGGGGATGCTGGCGGTCCCGCATGATGGGAGAACCTGGGCACAGCGGGCAGGGAAGATAGAATGAGCACTCCCCTGACGGTTCATAATCATGGTCAGATGATGGAAGTCTGGTATGCACGATACGCCGAGGGGAACCTCTCCAAAGCGGCGGGTTATAACTTCCGGCAGCTCATTCGTAACGCGATCCATCTTCAAGAGCTGGCCGAGGAATATCTGCAAACGATTGAGACTCTGGCTAGAGCCCGGGAGGCGATGGATCGGGAGAAGGCTATCTTGAAGGAGACCCTGCAATTCGCGATAGCCGGAGCCGCGGGATGGAACTTGCGGGCGCAGGCCATGATGGATGATGACAACTTAGCTCTAGTTGCCGCGCAAGAAACCCAGCCCGAATGACCGCCCTTACCCTGCTTCTGATGTGGCTGATCGGGGCGCTGCCGTATTGTCAAAGCCTTGAGGAGGACCCATGACCACAAGCTACTATCGTCTGAAAAGCCCAATCACACATCTCAAAGTCGAGGAAACGCCAGGGCATGTTCGTGTGAATGTCTTTGTCAATCATGCCCATGCGGGCACGCTTACCGTCAGGCAGGACGAAAAGAAGGATCTCTTTCGTCTGTTCGAACTCTATGAAGACGATGACCGTTGTCCGTTGAGGAGCTGGTGGGCAGGCTCAGAGCGTAGTGGCTGACCGGGCGGATTCCGGTTTGCGCCGAGACCGAAGAGGAAGGATGACTTCCGCGTTGATCGCCCAAGCTGACTGCTTCCGAGTTCCGGTGCCGTTCCCGAATGTCCGATAAACCGTTTCCGGTACTAGCTACTCTAGGAGCCACGACTGACGACGGGCGACCGGAGAGTGACTTCTATGAGACACCCGCGATCGCAACTTGGAAATTGCTAGAGGTAGAGAAATTCCATCGAACGATCTGGGAGCCAGCGTGCGGTCGGGGAGCCATCAGCAAGGTCTTGAAGAGAGCTGGTTATCGTGTCATCTCCTCAGATTTATATGACTACGGTTTCGGACAAGTGGACGCGGATTTTCTCAATGCCATCTATCCGAAAGAACCAGTAGACATCATAACGAATCCACCATACGGTCGCAATCTAGCTCTGGGGTTTGCTTGGCGAATCATTGAGCATCTGCAAGAACATGGTGGCAAAGGAGCCATGCTCTGTCGGCTGGCGTGGTTAGAAAGCGAATCTAGAAAACGGATGTTTCAGACTTCGCCATTAGCGCGAGTATGGGTATTCAGTAAGCGTCTTCCTATGATGCACCGGCCTAGTTATGGCGGTCCTCAAATCAAAGCTGGAATGATGCCATTCGCTTGGTTCGTCTGGGAAGCGGACTACAAAGACGCGCCATTACTGGGATGGGTTTGATGAAATCGAATCCTAGACCCACTCCGGCCCAGGCCGCGGTGCTCATGGAGATGGCCCGCTGAATAAGTACCGCAACATCCCGAAGCGCGTCGACGGCATTCTTTTCCAGTCAACCAAAGAGAGCCGTCGCTATTCCGAACTCAAAGCCTTGCAGCAGGCCGGAGTGATCCGAGATTTAGAAATGCAGCCCAAGTTCAAGCTCGAAGTCAATGGCGTTCATATTACGACCTATTACGCGGACTTCAAGTATTGGGACAACGAGCGCAATCAAGAAGTGATCGAAGATAGCAAGGGCATGCGCACACAGCTCTACATCATCAAGCGTCGGCTGATGAAGGCTATCCATGAAATAGAAGTGGAGGAACCTTAAGTGAACCGCGAAGAAGCTCACATGGCTGCCGCTAAATCTATGGCCCAGAACGCCGCACTGAAATCACAGGTGCGCTGGCTTCGGAAGATGCTTCGCCAAGCCTATGAACTCATCAGTACCGATCTAGACGACGAGGACTATGTTGAGGAGTGGCTTGCAGAATACGGCAAGCATATGCGGATCGGGAACGGGATTGCGCGGGCGAAGGAGCTTGGCTTGTGAGACTGCTTGATCTGTTCTGCGGCGCGGGCGGTGCGGCGATGGGTTATTACCGAGCGGGTTTCGATGAGATCGTCGGAGTGGACATCAGACCTCAGCCGCACTATCCATTCGAATTCGTGCAGGAGGACGCGTTCGCGTTTCTTAATTCTCACGGTCGAGAATTCGATATGATTCATGCCAGTCCTCCATGTCAAGCATATTCAACACTTCGATCAATGTGGAATGGCCGGGAGCATCCGGATTTCATTGGCCCACTTCGAGCCACGTTACTATCTGCGGCTCGCCCATATATCATTGAGAATGTCGTTGGCGCGCCTTTGATTTCGCCCGTCATGCTTTGCGGGACTATGTTCAATCTCGGGACAACGGAGGCAGAATTGTGGCGCCATAGACTTTTTGAGATTCGTCCCCTTCGACTTTTGTTGACGCCAACCTGCCAGCACCGACGGAGGCCCAAAGTGATAGGAATTTACGGAGGACATGGCCGTGATCGGCGGCGAGTTATCACAGTTGTGGGCCATACTGGCGGAAGTTCCGCGCGCGATGGAACTCAGCAATTCAGTACAACGGAGCGAAAAGAAGCGATGGGCATAAGCTGGATGACCGGCGCAGAATTATCCCAAGCCATTCCTCCGTCTTATACCGAATGGATCGGCCGCCGCATTCTGGAACGGGACCTGTGATCTACGCTCGCAAGGATCGCTATGGCATGCTCTACCAGTTCCGCAAAGGCAACGGCGAGGAGCTGGGCATCGCCCTGGAGTATGCCAAGGCCAAGCACGGCGCTGACAATCTGACTGGCAAAGTTTTCGGCCAGCCACCCACGATTACGGGCGTGGAGGAGGATCTGTCGCTACCAGAGGGATGCTGGCTGATGGAACTGAAAGGCACGGAGCCATCCTAGCCGCCAAAGCGCACTTTCGCCGATCAGAATTGATGCTAGAATAGCCTGAAACGAGTTGAAACGGGGCAAAGTATGGTCGGAGATGCTGGCAGGGTCAGAGATGCACTCCGGGCTGAGATACGGGGTGGAAATACCTACGGAAAGATTGCAACCCAGCTCAAGATAAGCAAGGGCGTACTCTGGAAGTTCCTGAATAGGGATTACAGTCCTAAGAATCCCGTGATCCGCAAACGCCTGGGCCTGGAACGAGGGACCGACATCATCATTCAATCTGTTCACCGCAATAGAAAAGGGAGGTTCGACAAACAAGCATGACTGACCAACCGCAACCCTATGGCCTCGGCCGCCGCCACGCCCCAGACCCGCGCGACAACGCGTTCATGATCCGGGAGATCGCGGCCCCGGCGAAGGCCGCGATCCCGGTCCGCCAGACCCGCTACTGGAACGCCTCAGGCTGGTGGGGGGATCAGAACGGATTCCAGAGCTGCGTCGGCTTTGCCTGGACCGCCTGGGTGGAAGATGGACCCATCACGCACAAGCCCAAGGGTGCCAAGACCCCGCCGCTCTACGATCCAGCCTTCCTCTACGCCGAGGCTCAGAAGGTAGACGAATGGGAAGGCGCGGAACCGGCCTACTTCGGGACTTCCGTCCGGGCCGGTGCCAAGGTACTCAAAGCCCTCGGCCTGATCTCCGAATACCGTTGGACCTGGGACGTGAACGACGTGATCGATGCCCTGCTCTACATCGGGCCGGTGGTGGTCGGAACGAATTGGTATCGCAGCATGTTCGAGCCTGATGAGAACGGTGTGCTGGGCATCGCCGGCCCGATCGACGGCGGCCACGCCTATGTCCTGAACGGGATCAGCCAGCCCAAGAACTTGATCCGGATCAAGAACTCGTGGAGCCGCGGCTGGGGGAAGACCGGCTTCGCCTACATCATGCCGCACGATCTGCAGCGGTTGCTCAATGAGGACGGTGAGTGTTGTCTTGCGACGGAGATACCGACATGATCAAACGTATTTTTTGCCGGCTCGGATTACATCGCTGGTTTCAAGAAACCTACAAGATGCAGTATTGCCTGATCTGTCTGAAAACCCGCTGGTATCCTCCGCACATGCAGGATTAAACGAACGGCCCGAGTCGCCGGACCCAGGCCGTTCTCCCAAGGAGGAGGGGGAAGACTGCTATCCGCGAAGCGAGACCGGCTGCTTGGTCAGGTACCTCAGAACGATATTGATCAACGTGACGGCTGGCACGACGAACGGCTGAAGATCAGGGGCCAATTCCCCGGTGAAACCGAAAGCTCCCGCCACCGCTCCCACGAACGCCAACGTATTGAACCAGAACGTCTTGGAACTAAAGATGCTTTTCGTTTGCATGTTGATCTCCTATTCCATTCGAAATCGGTTTGCCCATTGTAGCTCGATCAGCCATTCCTCGCGTTCCCGTTCTGCCTCCTCCCACCTCCCCAAACCCTGATCGTAGCCCAACGTCGCGAGCCATCCTAATAGATCACGTTCAGGATAGAACGCTTGCATCCATTCTGTCAGATCAGAATAGCCGCCGTTGGATACCTGATAAATCGCCTCTCGGAACACAGGCACCCAATACCTTAGCACAACTCCCGCATAGGCATAACCTCCATGCCGTCCACAGAGGCCTTGTTGTACTCCAGCCTCTCCACAATTATAGATCGCTAAGACACGACGGAGATCATCTGGATGGCGTTCTAAGAGTTCATTTAGGATACCTATTCCCCACCGGATATTCACAGAGGGATTCGAGAGATCCGACGGACGCCATGCAAAGGGTGCTATTTGCATGAGGCCGACTGATCCTACTCGATCAGAACCGATCACATCTGGAAATCCTTGACTCTCCTGTGCGATGATCGCCAATACCCAGGCTGGATCAAGACCAGGATATTCAGAATGCCATCGCTCGACCAACGGCAACCAGCGGATGACGTTCCGGATCAGCCATTCGGGCGGGACCTTCTCTTGCGCTGGTGATTGTAGAGGGAAGAGTGCCAGGCTGAACGCCAGCAGTAGGCCGGACACTCTGCGAGCTAGAAGCAGCTCGCGACCTCCAAGTGCTGATCATGGTCTCTCAAGCGCGCCTCCGAAGATCAGATGATCTAGCATCAAGCCAATGATGATGATGAGGCCACAAACTCCTAAGAAGAACCCGACTGGCAACAGCCATTCGCCTTTCATGGATCGGCCTCGCAGATCTGATCGAATACGCAGTCGATCATCCATGACTCAAGATCAATGGCCGGAACCATGCCCCTAACATCCATCGGGGTCCCGCCCCGTGCAATGTACGGTTCCTCTAGCTGAATAAACCGAATGATGTAATCGGTCGTCTTCACCCGATAGGCCAGCTCGGCCAACTGATAGAACTGGCGGACGTTGGCGAGATCGGTCTGCAAGAGCGGCTTCCAGCGGGACAAGACCAACCCGACGGCACCGATCGGGTCATCCGTAACGTACCGAAATCCCCGGTTCCAGATCGCCTCCAGCATACGCAAGGCTCTCTGCTCGACATCATAGGAACCTCGATACCAATTGTTGTCGTTATCTCGAAGCCAGGCCAGTGCTTCCGCGCCAGTCATGTGCTGGAGACCATCTAGTGTGATCGGAGAGATGCCGCCGAGCTCATCGACAAAGACCTCGAAGGCATCCATGTTGCTCAGGAAGATGCCCTGCAGCGGAACTCCGAAGACCTGCTGAAAATAAGTATGTAGGCCATTCCAGCCCTCATTGCCCCAGACCGCAAACATCCATTGATCCTCCATGCTAGGGACTGGAACATAAAGATTGCGCGGGAACTGGACAATCGCAATGTCGAGTGGATCGGTCTCCAAGATCGATACCAGGATCATCACATCCGTTTTGTCGCCCCAGCCGGTGTTGGCCCGGTGCGCCCGGAAGTCGTTGCCTAAGATCAGCCAGTTCGTGCGCTGGATGACCGGCTCATTGAAAACCGGTTCCCGCCGAACCGTGAATGGAGTCGGATAAACCGGTATCGTCGGGCGCGGGATCGGGGTCGGGCGCGGGATGGGAGAAGGCTCCACGGTCGGGGTCTCGGTTCCCAGTCCGCAGGCGACAGAAAAGACGAGCATCAAGCAGGCGGCGATAATGGACTTCATGCGTTGGGATTGGACTTGCGAGAATGTTCAGCGACTCGAAGAAGAGACACTGCTCTCACTCAGACGATGTACAACCTGTTCAATGGCGGCCGCGGCTCGTGCATCGGCCTTCTCATTGATCGTTGTCAGCTCGCTACTCAGAACGACAAAGGATCGATCCAATTGGGCGGCCCTAGTACTGCGTTCTTCGGTCAGAAAAGACATGAAAGCCGTATGCTCGTCTTTGAGCCAGCCGCGCCA
>Ga0209751_10000864_pt1 | contig 31959 bp, 29 predicted proteins | sample RifCSP13_1_FD_184019 | JGI IMG/M metagenome (GOLD analysis project Ga0209751, IMG submission 184019) | Soil microbial communities from Rifle, Colorado - Rifle CSP2_sed 13_1 (SPAdes) (version 2) | ecosystem: Environmental > Terrestrial > Deep subsurface > Rock core/Sediment | place: Rifle...
TAGGGCCGGCGGTGGAAACTATCAGACGCTCATCAACGACGCGTTGCTTGAGCACATCCACCGTCGGTCGACTCTCGACGCCGTCCGTCAGGTCGTTCGAGAAGAACTCGCGCCCTATGGCAATGCGTGGGGGTCTAACTCCCGGCTTCAGCGGACGCGCTCCGCGCGCCGCTGAGCCGGCCCGTTGGGCTGACACCCTGCGTGAAATTGGCCTCATCGATGGAGGGTGCGAGTGATCGTCCTTCTTGTAATTGACATGCAGGCGGGTGTCTTCGGGAAGGAGACACCGAGGCATGATGCCGAGGGCGTCGTTAGTCGGATCAACGCTCTCGCCAGGGTGGTACGCCAGGCAGGCGGCATCGTCATCTTCATTCAGCATGACGGGCCTCAGGGTGACCCCCTCGAACGTGGAACCGACGGATGGAGGATCCTCGCGTCGTTGGAGCGGCAGAACGGTGATATGGTGGTGCACAAGCGCGCATGTGACGCATTCTACGAGACCGACCTGTCGGACATCCTCCATAAGCACGACGCGAGGCAGCTGATCGTTACGGGATGTGCAACGGACTTCTGTGTAGACACGACGGTGCGGGCTGCAGCGAGTCGGGACTACGAGATCGTGGTGGTAGAGGACGGGCACACAACAGGGGATCGACCGCACGTGGATGCCGTCTCCGTTATCCGACATCACAACTGGGTGTGGCAGAATCTGATCCACCCGAGAAGGCAGATCAAAGTACTTCCTGCCGCCAGCGTCATTGGTCGGGTCGCATCGGACTTGCGGAAGGTGGGTTCGAGCCGCCCAACAACGCCATGAACTCGGACAACAAAAAGCGTCGCTCCTTCGTCGCTCTGCTTTTTGTTGCCCGTCCTCGGCACTCTGGCGGTGTCGAACGGTTCCATCGTCTGGTTCCCGAGAGGGACGATCTACGGATACAAGATGGGCTGGCGAAAGTTCGAACGCGCCATGAAGAAGTCCGCGACTCGGTTTGAAAAGCGGTAAGCCTTCTAACTTCGCAGTCGAGCGGCCCGCTGGCTCGCATTCGCTCGCCGCGGCCGGTCAACGTGGTCGTTGGGCAGCCACGAGGAACACACCGTGACGGTGGTGATGGATCGGCGGGCGCTGATGGCGGGCGGGGCCACCCTGCTGCTCGTGCCATGGGCTGCCGGGGCGCAGGCACGGGCCAAGACGGAGCGGATCGGGTACCTCCAGGCGGCGCCGCGAGCGGCCCTGGCGCATCTCATCGAGGCTCAACTGGAAGGGCTCCGGCAGCTCGGCTGGGTCGAGGGCCAGAACCTCCTTATCGAGCGACGGTTCGCTGACGGGAAGATCGAGCGGCTCCCCGCCCTCGCCGCCGAGCTGGTGCGGCGCGATGTCCGCCTTATCTTTACGCCGTCCAATCAGGGGGTGACCGCCATTCAGCAGGCGACGCGCACCTTGCCCGTGGTGATGCTCGCGGGCAACCCGGTCGAGAGCGGGTTCATCGCATCCCTCCCGCGCCCCGGCGGCCACGTCACCGGGCTGACGTTCGACGCGGGCCCCGAGCTGACGGGCAAGCGCCTCGAGCTGCTGCGGGAGGTGGTCCCGTCTCTGTCACGCGTGGCATTCCTCACCGACACCAGCTTTCCCGGCATGGCGAGGAGCCTCAAGGAGGTGGAAGAGGCCGGTCAACGCCTCGGGATCGTGGCCCGCGTGTTCGACGTGCGCCGACGCGAGGACCTGGAGCCGGCGTTCGCGGCCGTGGGCCAGGGGGGCTTCGGGGGCATTTTCGTCTCCGGTGTGCCAGTCGTTTTCGGGGCCCGCGCGGTGGTCATCGGGCTGGCGGCCAAGCGCCGGCTGCCCGCGATCTACAACTTCCGCGAGGCGGCCCCCGCCGGGGGCCTCATGTCCTATTCGGTTGACTTCCGCGATCTCTTCCGGCGCTCCGCGGCCTACATCGACCGGATCCTCCGGGGGGCGACCCCCGGGAGCCTGCCCGTGGAACAGCCGATGAAGTTCGAACTGGTCGTCAACCTTAAGGCGGCCAGGGCACTCGGGCTCACGATTCCGCAGTCGCTCCTGCTGCGAGTGGACCAGGTGATTGAATAGCAGTTTGGAAGAGCTGCCCAACTCAGCGTTGAAGCGGGACGGCGCGCACGCGCGCCGCCGCTTAACCCAACGTTGGACGGTTGACAGAGGCTGCTACCCGTTCTTGCGGACGAGGTCCCAAAACCCTCGAGGATCAACGATCTTGATGGGAGCGTCGGCCGCGATATCCAGGAGGTCCCGATCGCCGGTTACCAACACATCCGCGCGGCTTTCGACTGCGGAGGCCACGACCCACTGGTCATCGGGGTCGCGTTGTGGGACCGCGGCTCGCGCCGACGGTTTGGGAGCTACCTCGTACTCCCGCAGGAACTCGTCAATCTCCCTGACGGCCCCTGGCGGTAGGCCGATTCGCGTCCTGAGCACCCGCCCTAGTTCTCGCAGTACCACCTCTCCCGTCACAAGGGTGTGCTCCGCGAGCACCACGCGCAGCACATCCGCGCAGACCCCCCGGGTTGCGAAGGCGCTGACCAAGACGTTCGTGTCCAGGAAGACCCTCAAGAGACGTCGCGGGCGACATCCTCGTCCGTCAGGTATCCCCGCGCTTCCGCGAACGGCAGTGTCCTACGTCGGAGCCGCTCGAATCTCATCAGGCTCAACTGCCGCCGGAGGGCATCGCGCACAAGCTCACTTCGCGTCCGGCCGGTCTGCTTGCAGAGCCGGTCAAGGAGCCTTTCCAGGTCAGGGTCCAGTCGAATGGTGACGGCAGATCTCATGTCGTACAATGTACTACCGAGGGCCGCTCGGGGCAACGGGCCGTCCAACCACCCGCTGAGCCCGTCGGTCCTTCGCGTCACGGCGCTTGCGAAAGGCTGCAAGCGCCGCGCCGCTCGGCCCGCGGGTGAGCGGGGGCGTTCGGCCGCTGATCTGATGAGCCGTCAGGACGAGCGCCTGGGATCGAGGCTCAGGCGCGCGGCTTCACCCACGTCTCCGACCACGCCAGGCACGCGCTGGAGGCCTGCCGGTCGCCGCGCGCCTCGGCCCACGGCCGGCCCGTCGCCACGCGCCCGCCGAGCTCGACCTGCGCCGCGCGCGCCGGGAAGAACGTGCTGAACACGCCGAGCGGGCGGTTGTTGAAGCCGGGCGGCAGCGTGAGCACGAACGGGTCGAGGCAGTCCCACCAGGTGAGGCGGAGCCGGTCGGTCGCGGAGACAACCGTCTCGTGCGCCGCCGAGCGCGGGTCGCCGCCGCGCGCGAACGCGGCGGCGATCACCGGCAGCCCCTCGTCGGCGAACGCCGGGAAGAGCAGCGTCTCGATCGTGCGCTGCAGCCAGCGCGCGACGGCGGGATTGTCGCCGTAGACGCGCACCCGGCCGTCGGTCAGCTCGCTCTGCACGAACAGCGCGTGGCCCGTGCCCGCGGGGCACCAGAGCACCCGCCAGTGGCTCAGCCGGTCCGACTGCGTCGCGCCGCCGTCGTGGCTCAGGCGGATGAAGGAGTTCTCGCCGGTCATCAGGACGTCGGTCGGGTCCACGGGCGGCATGCGGCCTCCTCTCCGGATCAGGCGCCGAGCGGTCCGACGTCCACCCGCGCGTCGTTGAAGCAGGCACCCTCGGCGATGTCGGCGTGGTGCGCCGGGCAGAGCGCGGAGACGGTCTGGCCGTTGTCGCTCGTTCTGAGCCAGGCGCCCTTGAGCGTCGAGACGACGCCGCGCGGCACCGCGTCGGTGATCCGGAGCGGCAGGCGGATCTCGCCGAGGTCGTTCCAGACGCGCACGCGCTGCCCGTCGGCGAGGCCCCGGGCGCGCGCGTCCTCGGGATGCATCTCGAGCGGCGGCGGGGCGCCGCCGTCCACGCCGCCGAACGTGGACGTGATGCGCCGGTCCGACGCGGGCGAGATCAGCGCCAGCGGATAGCGCGACTCCACCGGGCGAAAGCCCGGCAGCCGCGCGCCGTACCGGTCCGCCAGGTAGGTCGACGCCAGCTCGACCTTCCCGGACTTCGTCTTCGGGAACACGTTCCCGAACAGGATGGCGTCCTCGCCGCCGACGCGCATGGCGAGCGCGCGGTCGGTCGGCAGCGCGCTCGGCCGGACGCCGCCGAGGCGCGGGTCGCCCGCGTCGAGCGCGTCGTCGAGCAGCTCGGCGTCGCTCGCCCGGAAGGCCGGGTCGGTGAAGCCGAAGCGCGCGGCCAGGCGGCGGAAGATCTCGGTGTTCGGCAGCGCCTCGCCCTCGAGGGGGATGACGGGCTCGGCCCGCTGGAGCCAGTGCTGGCCGTACGCCGCGTAGACGTCGGCGTGCTCGAAGTGCGTCGCCGCCGGCAGCACCACGTCCGCGTACGCCATGCTGTCGGTCAGCACGACGTCCGCGCCGACGACGAAGAGATCCTCGCGCGCGAGGCCGCGGCGGAGCCGGTTCTGGTCGGGGTGCACGACGACCGGGTTGTGGTTGTAGACGAAGACCGCCTTGATCGGCGGCTCGAGGCGCGGGTCGAGCAGGTGCGCGCCGACGTCGACGATGTTGAGCGTCCGCGTGCCCCGGGGGACGAGGTCCGGCCGCGCGAGCCGCGCGGGCGTCTTGGGGAACGCGAACGAGGCGCCGTTGACGAGGCCGCCGCCCGGCACGCCGAACTTCCCCGCGAGCGCGGGCAGCGCGAAGACCGCGCGGATGCCGCTGCCGCCGTTCTGGTTGCGCTCGAGCCCGTTGCCGACGCTGATCGCCGCGGGCGAGAGCGTGTGGTACCACTCCGCGAGCCGGCGCACGACGCCGACCGGGACGCCGCAGGTCCGCGCGGCCTCCTCCGGCGTCCACGCGCGCGCCAGCGTCATGAACGCCTCGAAGCCCTCGACGTGCCGCTCGACGAACGCCCGGTCGAGGCCGCCGCGCCGCTCGAGCTCGGCGGCGACCGCCCACGCGAGCACGACGTCCGTCCCCGGACGCAGCGCCACGTGCAGGTCCGCCTGCGCGGCGACCTTCGTCCGCTTCGGGTCCACCACGACGAGCTTCGCGCCCCGCGTGCGCGCGCGGTTGAGCACGGGCATCAGGTGCAGGTTCGACCACGTGACGTTGTTGCCCCAGGCGATCACGAGCCGCGCGTGCTCGACCTGCTCCGGGCGGATGCCGGGCACCGGGCCGAACGTGCCCACCCACGCCTCCGTGCGGATGCCGCCGCAGAGGGGCTTGCGGTCGAGCAGGCTCGCGCCGAGCCGGTGGAAGAAGCGCAGGTCCATCGAGCCGCCCGCGAGCATCCCGTGCGGGCCCGCGTAGTTGAGCGGCAGGATCGCCTGCGGGCCGTGCGCGGCGATGATCGCGGTGAAGCGCTCGTGGATCAGGTCGAGCGCCGCGTCCCACGCCAGGCGCTCGAACCGGCCCTCGCCCCGTGCGCCGACCCGCCGCAGCGGCGTGCGCAGGCGCCCGGGGCCGTGCACGAGCGCCGGGTACAGCGCCGGCACCTTCGCGCAGAGGACACCGTTGGTGTACGGGTTCGCCGTCGACCCGCGGACGGCGACGACCTTCTCGTCCTCGACCGTGACCGTGAGGCTGCACGTGTCGGGACAGTCCAGGGGGCAGACGCTCGCGCGCTCGATCCGCATGGGGGGCATTGTACCCGGGACGGGCTCTCCGTATCATGCCGTCGATGCGGGTCGAGATCCCCTACGCCGAGCGGACGCTCAGCGCCACGCTGCCCGACCGCACGCGGGTCCTGTCCACCACCGAGGCGCAGGCGCCGGCGCCGGTGCCGGACCTGGCGGCGGCGGTGCGCGCGGCGCTCGCGGCGCCCCGGGGGCTCGGGCGGCTGCGCGACCTCGTGCGGCCCGGCGCCGCGGTCACGATCGCCTTCGACGACGCCACCGTCGCCTCCTACGGGCCGATCCGCGGCGTCGCGATCGAGGCCGTGCTCGCCGAGCTCGCCGAGGCCGGCGTGCCGCGCGGGCGCGTCACGCTGGTCTGCGCCAACGCGCTCCACCGCAAGCTCCGGCCCGCGGAGCTCGCGCGCCTCCTGGGCGAGGACCTCGTCGCGGAGTTCGGGGGGCGCCTGGCGTGCCACGACGCCGAGGACCGCGACGCGATCGTGGACCTCGGCCGCACGGCGGAGCACGGCTACCCGGTGCAGGTCCATCGCCTGGTCGCCGAGTCGGACCTGAGCGTGTACGTGAACGCCCGCTACAACCGCGGCTTCAACGGCGGCTGGAAGTCGGTGTGCGTCGGGCTCTCGACCTGGGAGTCCATCCGCGTCACCCACACGCCGGACGGCATGTCCATGTCCGTCCGCGACAACCGCATGCACGCGGTGCTCGACGAGATGGGCCGCCACCTCGAGGCGCGGCTGGGGCGCCGCGTGTTCAAGCTGGACACGCTGCTGGCCGACGCCTGGAACGTCGCGAAGGTCGTGGCGGGCGGCGTCGAGGAGACGCGGCGCGAGATGCTGGAGACCGTCGCCGGGCTCTACCCGGCGCGGCGCGACCTCGCGCGCGAGCGCTTCGACGTCCTCGTGTGGGGCGTGCCGGACTCGAGCCCGTACGCGGTCTTCTCGTTCATGAACCCGATCCTCACGCTCGTGTCCTCCGGCCTCGGTTACCTCGGCGGCGTCGTGGACGCCGCGGGCGCGCCCGGGTGCACCGTGGTCCTGGCGACGCCCGTGCCCGACCGGTGGGACCGCGTCGCGCATCCGTCGTACCCCGAGGTCTGGGAGCGGGTGCTCCCCCTCACGCGCGACCCGTACGAGATCATGCGGCGCTTCGCCGAGGACTACGCGCGCCGGCCCGAGTACCTCGCGGCGTACCGCACGGGCTTCGGCTTCCACCCCGTGCACGCGCTCCTGGCCGTCCATCCCCTCCGGCGCCTCGAGCGCGTCGGCCGCGTCATCGTCGCCGGGCCCGAGGACCCGGCGGTGCCGCGCCACCTCGGCTTCGAGACCGCGGCGAGCGTCGAGGAGGCGGTCGCGCGCGCCGAGGCGCTCCACGGGCGGGACTGCGCGATCGCCTACGTCGAGCAGCCGGTGCCGGCGCGGCTGCGCTGAGGCGCCGGCGCGGAGCTACCGGACGCCGGCCGCCTGAGGGAGGGCCGCGGTCGCCGGCCCCAGGCGCCCGCTGGCCAGGTCCACGCTGACGCGGAGCGCGCGCAGGCCCTGCACGCCCTGCAGCTCCTCGAGCTCCACGTCCTCCACGCCGCCGGTCAGGTACCCGAGGTGCTGGAGGTACTCGATGTAGCCGCGGTACTCCTGCGCCTCGCCCGGCTGCGCGTACACGATCGCGATCCGCCCCGGCTGGGTGACGCGCTCGTTCGTGCCCTTGATCAGGGCCTTGTCGATCCGCTTCTTCACGATCTCGTAGCGGATGTCGTAGGCGCCGTCCACGTCGAACCGCTTCTCGTCGAAGCGGAAGCGGATCGCCAGCGGCGCGTGCTGGACCAGGACCAGGTGGGTGGTCTCGAGCGGCACCGGCAGCCGGTCGCGGAGCTGCTGGGCGCGGAGCGCGACGCCGCAGGTGACCATGAGCTGCCAGAGCCGGAGGTTCTTGAGGTAGAGCGGGTCGAAGCGGCCGTCCTCGAGGAGCGAGGCGCCGACGTAGATCTGGTGGTCCACGCCGTCGGTCTTCTGCTTCTCGAAGTAGTGGGGGAACATCGCCTGCGCCGCCTGCTCCTCGAGGTCGAGGTACCCCGAGATCGTGTCCGCGACGCGCGTCACGCTCTCCTCGAACAGCCGCCGCCGCTCGTACACCGCGCCGAGCCGCGGGTCGAGCGCGGCCCGGTAGGCCTCCACGCGCGCGCGCACGTCGGGCCCGAACGCCTGCAGGTGGTCGAACAGGCGCTCGACGTCGCCGCGGAGGAAGGCGATCACGCCGACCTCGTCGCCCGAGCGCAGGCCGCCCTCGATCTGCGCGACGTGCCGGTCCACACGGTAGCGCAGCTCGTCGAGCGCCGGGAGCGCGCGCGCCCGGTGCGCGGCGTCCACCACGTCGCGCGCCAGCCGGAGCTGGCGCAGCAGGTCGGCCTGGATCGCGAGCGCGCGCTGGGTCGAGGAGCCGCGGATGTCCGAGAGCGCGTAGAGCGGGTAGACGCCCTCGAACACGATCGGCTCGATCTCGGAGGTGCCGCCGTCCTCCTGCACGCCGCGCTCGATGCCGTGCAGCACCGCCCGGCGGAACCGCCACTCGACGACCGGGTGGATCGCCGTGCACTTCTCCTTGATGAAGGCCTGGATGCGGCTGTTCAGCTCCTCCAGGCTCCGCCGCACGGCCATCGAGAACAGCGGCAGGATCTCGTCGACCTTCGGCAGGTGGGTCGCGTTCAGGTCGCCGGGGCGCGGCGAGCTGAGCTCGAGCGTGCCGATCACCTCGTCCTGGTAGAAGAGCGGCGCGACCAGGATGCTGCGCACGCCGGTCTTGACGATCTCCTCCTCGATGCACCCCCGGCCCGGCCAGGCCAGGAGGTCCTCGACGACCAGCGGCTTGCCGCCCGTGACCGCGCGCTCGTAGATCGAGCCCCTGAACTCCGCCGTCGAGTGGTGTTTGGAGTCGGCGAAGATGCAGGCGTGCTCGTGCTCCACGGTGTTGTTGAGCAGGAGCACCTGGTCCCCCTCGAGCGCGGCGAGGCCGAAGCACAGCGCGGGCCGTCGGAAGAAGGTCTGGAGCTTGGCCTGGAGGCTCTGGAAGCGCACGGCGGAGACGATCGACTCGCGGTCGATCAGGTCGCGCTTGATCGAGGAGAGGACCTCCTGGTCCGTGACGTCGATCGCCCGGAAGATCGTGAACCCGCGGAGCACGAAGCGCTCGGGCGGCAGGACCGCGTGCAGCGCGTCGGGGTCCGGCAGCTCGCGCGCGAGGCGCGCCCGCAGCGCCCCGTCGAGCGCGGGTGGCGGCCCCCCGATCGTCTCGACGTCGATGAACCGCACGTCGAACTCGATCTTGAAGTGGCGCTCGAGCCCCGTCTCGGGATCCGGCACCGTCAGGATCAGCGGATAGTAGTCCACCGCCGTCCCGATGCCGTAGACCCGCTGGAGCACGAGCGCGTACGCGTACACGAGCCGCATCCTGGCTGCCGCCGCCTGGTCCAGGCTGAGCCGCCCGCGGAGCGCGCCGTCGGCGCCGCGCAGCAGCCGGTCGAACCGGGGCGTGCCGTAGAAGCTCCGGAGCTGGAACGGCACCATCGCCGCGCCGAACGCCTCGTCGAAGAACGCGGGCGGGAAGGCGGCGGCCATGAGGACGTCCACGAGCTTGCGGTTCTTCTGGATCACCGAGAGGTCCGTGATCGCGCCGCGCAGCTCGGGCGTGCGCTCGACCTCTTCGCGGACGATGCGCGCGAACGTGCCCTTCGCGGAGGGGTCGTCGCCGAAGGCCTTCGTCCAGAAGGCGACCAGCGGCGCGAGGCTCAGCTCGGTGGGGAACGGGATGCCCAGCGGGTGCGCGCCGAGCGCTGTCCCGAGGTCCACGGACCGGTTCTCCATGGCAAGGTGCATTGTACCGCGCCCGTCCAGTAGAATGCCCCCGCGATGCCACCCACGGGAGGAGCCATGCACTACCGCACGCTCGGCACGAGCACCCTCAGCGTCTCCGCGATCGGCCTCGGCTGCATGTCCATGTCCGGCGTCTACGGCCGGGGCGACGACGCCGAGTCGATCGCCGTCATCCAGCGGGCCCTGGAGCTCGGCGTGAACTTCTTCGACAGCTCGGACATGTACGGCTGGGGGCACAACGAGCAGCTGCTCGCCCGCGCGCTCGCGGGGCGCCGCGCGCAGGTCGTGCTCGCCACCAAGTTCGGCAACCTCCGCAAGCCCGACGGCACGCCCGGCGTCAACGGCCGGCCCGAGTACGTGCCCCGGGCGTGCGATGCGAGCCTCGAGCGCCTCGGCGTGGACGTGATCGACCTCTACTACCAGCACCGCGTGGACCCGAGCGTGCCCATCGAGGACACCGTCGGCGCGATGGCCCGGCTCGTCGAGCAGGGCAAGGTGCGGTTTCTCGGGCTCTCCGAGGCCGCGCCCGCCACGATCCGCCGCGCGCACGCGGTTCACCCGATCGCCGCGGTGCAGAGCGAGTACTCGCTGCTCTACCGCGTCGAGGCGGAGGAGACGCTCCGCACCACCCGCGAGCTCGGCATCTCGTTCGTCGCCTACGCGCCGCTCGGCCGCAGCCTCCTGACCGGGCGCGTCCAGCGCGCGGAGGACATCCCGCCGGACGACCGCCGCCGCGACCACCCGCGCTTCAAGGACGAGAACCTCGCGAAGAACCTCGCGCTGGTCGGGCGGCTCGAGGCGATCGCGACGGCCAAGGGCTGCACGCCCGCCCAGCTCGTGCTCGCCTGGCTGCTGGCGCAGGGCGAGGACCTCGTGGCGATCCCCGGCACCAAGCGCCGCGCGCGGCTCGAGGAGAACGTGGGCGCCGCGGCGGTCCAGCTCACGGCCGACGACGTCGCGCGCATCTCCGCCGCGGCCCCGGTCGGCGCGGGCGCCGGCCTGCGCTACCCCGAGCCCGCGATGAAGGCCGTCTACCGCTAGGAGGCTCCGATGAGGCTCTGCCAGTTCCACCTGCCGGGCCGCGGCGCGCGCGTCGGCGTCGTCGAGGGCGACCGTGTCCTCGACATCACGGGCAAGGAGGCGCCGTCGGTGCGGGCGCTGATCGAGGCGTGCGGCACGGCGGAGGCGCTCGAGCGCCGCGCGCGCCGCCTCGCGCAGCGCGCGCGGACGCGGCTCCTGTGGCGCGAGCTCGACCGCGCGCCCTCGCCGCGCCGCGCCCACCTGCTCGCGCCGCTCGACCCGCCCGAGGTGTGGGGCGCCGGCATCACCTACCGGCGCAGCCGCGAGTACTACGAGGCGCACACCGGCGAGGGCGGCCGCACGAGGGGCATCTACGACTACGTGTACGAGGCCGAGCGCCCCGAGCTGTTCTTCAAGGCGACGGCGGCGCGCACCGCGGGCCCGAACGCCGCGATCGGGCTCCGGCGCGACTCGACGCTCACGGCGGTCGAGCCCGAGCTGGCGGTCGTCCTCGGGCCGCGGGGCCGGATCGTCGGCTACACCATCGGCAACGACCTCTCGGCGTGGGACATCGAGCGCGAGAACCCGCTGTTCCTGCCGCAGTCGAAGATCTTCGCCGGCTGCTTCGCGATGGGGCCCGTGCTCGCGACGCCCCGCGAAGTGGGCGACCCGCACGCCCTCGCGCTCACCTGCCGCATCCAGCGCGGCGGCCGGCTCCTCTTCGAGGGCCGCGTGAACACGCGCGAGATGAAGCGCCGCTGCGACGAGCTGGTGGACTGGCTCGCCCGCGACAACCCCGTGCCCGCCGGCACCGTGCTCTCGACCGGCACCGGCGTCCTCGTGCCCGACGAGCACGCGCTGCGCGAGGGCGACGTGGTCGAGATCGAGCTCGAGCGGATCGGCACGCTCCGGAACCCGGTCCGGCGCCTCGGGTAGCCGGAGACGACCATGCCCTTCCTCCTGAACCTCGCGCCCCTGGTTCTCGTCCTCCTCGTGCTCGTGTACCTCGGGGCGATCTGGCGCCACCCGCCGGCCCGCTGGGCGCTCGTGGCGGGCGCGCTCGGCGGCGTCGGCGGGAGCGTCCTCTACGTCTCCCTGCTCCTGCAGCAGCGCTCGTCCACCGCCGCGATCGGCCTCCTCTTCACGCCCTGGGTCTTCGCCGTCGCGGCGGGCTCGGCCGCGGCGTGGGGCGTCGGCCTCCACCAGCTCGCGCACACCCGGCAGGCGCTCCGCGGCGGGCCGCGGCGGGCCGCCGTCTGGGGCGTCGCCGTGCTCTTCCTGCTGGCCTCCACGTACTACACCGGGCGCGACGCGCGGAGCGTCGCCGGCTTCCTCCGCCTCAAGTGGGCGCCCGCCGACGCGCGCGTCCTCGAGGACGCCTGCCGCCGCGCGCTCGCGCGCCGGGACTACCTCCAGCTCGCCGCGATCGCCGCCCACCCGCAGACGCCGCCCGCGCTCCTGCTCGCGCTGGCGCGGAGCGACGATCCGGGGATGCACGAGAAGCGCCGCGGCCTCGTCAACCTCTTCGACCGCGACGCGCTCGCGGTCGTGCGCGAGGTGCTCCGCAACCCCAACGCGCCGCCCGAGGTCGCCGCCGTCCTCGCGGCGTCGCCGAACGACTACGTGCTCTACGACGTCGCCGTGAGCCCGCACGCGACGGCGGCGATCCTGCGCGACCTCGCGCGGCGGCGCGACGGCTACCTGGTCCGCTGGGGGCTCGCCGTCAACCCCCGGACGCCGCCCGACATCCTCGAGCGGCTCGCGCGGGACGCCGACGACGTGACCACGCGGCACCTGGCGGGCAACCCGGGCACGCCGCTGCCGATCCTCGGGCGCCTGGCCCGCTCCGGGAGCGCGCTCGCGCGCGCCGCCGTGGCGCGCAACCCGTCGATCGACGCCGCGCTGATGACGCGCCTGGCCGGCGACTCCGAGGACGACGTCCGCTTCGCCCTCGCGCTCAACCGCGCGGCGACGCGGGACGTGCTGGAGCGCCTCGCGCAGGACGCGAACCCCCGCGTGCGGCGCTACGCCGCCCGGGGGCTCGGGAGGACGCGCGCCCCGTGAGCGACTGGCTCGAGACCTATCGCGGCAGCGTGTTCCGCTGGGAGGTGGACCACAACGACCACCTCACCGTCGCCTCCTACTTCGCGCGCCTCGCCGACGCGGGCCTGGCCCTGCTCGCGGCGCTCGGCCTCGGCCCCGCCTACATGACGCGCGCCGGGCGCGGCTGCGTGACCGCCGACTGCTACGCCCGCTACGCGCGGGAGCTGCGCGCGGGTGACGTGCTGCACGTGGCCAGCGGGGTGATCGGCGTCGAGGCCGACGCGCTGGTGCTCGGCCACAAGCTCGTCGACTCCGCCAGCGGCGAGCTGTGCACCACGGTCGAGCAGCGCGTGCGCCACGTGGAGCTGGCCGACCGCGCGGCCGTGCCGCTCACCGCCGAGCAGCGCCGCGCCGCCCAGGCGCGGCACGTGGCGTGGGACGGCCCGCCGCGCGAGCGGCGCCCGCGGCCGTGGGGCCTCGAGGGCTTCCGCGACACCGCGCGCGACACCGTGAAGCCGTGGGAGCTGGACGTCTCCGGCGCGAGCGCGCTCGCGCACTATATCCACCGCTTCTCGGCGTCCAACGGCCACGCGATCGCCGCCTTCGGGCTCACGCCGGGCTACCTGCGCGCCGAGCGCCGGGGCTTCTCGACGTTCGAGTTCCAGCTCGAGGTGGCTGCCCCGCTCCGCGCCGGCGACCTCGTGCGCGTGCGCTCGGCGCTGCTCCACGTGGGCGCCTCCTCGATGCGCGTGCTGCACGTCATGACGCGCGAGCCGGACGGCACGCGCGTCGCGGCGCTCGAGCAGCTCGGCGTCCACCTCGACATGGACGCGCGGCGCCCGACGCCGCTGCCCGACGCCATCCGCGACCGGGCGAGGGCGCTCCTGATCCCGACCTGAGAACGGCAGACGAGGAGGACGGCATGTCAGAGAACGGCGGCTGGGCGAAGCACGAGAACCAGGGGGAGGAGTCGGTCACGATCCGCCACGGCGGGGTGCAGACCCTGACCGCGCGCGAGGTGACGATCCGCCAGGGCGGCGCCGTGCGCGTCGAGGCCAACGAGGTCGAGGTGACCCAGGGCGGCGTCCTGCTCGCGCGCGCCGGGGAGCTCGAGGTGACCGCCGGCACCGTCGGCGCGGTGCTGACCGCGGAGGCCCGGCTCGAGCTCTCCGCCGCCTCGGCGGTGGTGGCGCGCGAGGCGCACCTCGATCAGTCCGCGGGCGCCGTCGTCGTCGCCGAGGCGGCCCACGTGCGCGACAGCGCGATCGGCTTCCTCGTCACGCGCGAGCTCCGGGGCGAGGGCGTCCGCGTGCTCTTCGGCCCCCGGGCCGCGTTCGCGTTCGGCGCGGGCGCGGCGCTCGTGCTCGGGCTCCTGCGGCTCGCCCGCGGGCGCTAGCGTGAGCGCGCGCCTCGTCTCCCCGGCGTGGCTCGCCGAGCGGCTCGGGGCGCCGGACCTCCGCGTGATCGAGGTCTCCGCGGTGAACGACCCCGCCGTCTGGCGCGCGGGCCACGTGCCGGGCGCCGCGTGGTGGTACTGGAAGGCGGCGCTCTGGCACGACTCGGACCGCGAGTTCCCGACGCCCGCGGAGATGGGCCGGCGCCTGGGGCGCCTCGGCGTCGCGCCCGACACGACCGTCGTCCTCTACGGCGACCCGGTGCAGTACGGCACCTACGCCTTCTGGGTGCTGACGCTGTGCGGGCACCCGGACGTCCGCCTGCTCGACGGGGCGAAGATCCGCTGGGTCGCCGAGGGGCGACCGCTCTCGACGGAGGTGCCCGCGCCGACACCGGTGGCCTACCCGCCCGAGCCCGGCGACGCCTCGAGCCGCGTCGGGCGCGACGACGTCCGCGCCGGACTCGGCCGGCCCGACCGGCTGCTGCTCGACGCACGCGCGCCCGAGGAGTACCGGGGCGAGCGCGTGATGCCGCCGCCGTTCTTCGACCACGGCGCCGAGCGGACGGGCCGGATCCCCGGCGCCGTGCACCTCTACTTCCGCGAGCTGCTGAACGAGGACGACACGTTCAAGCCCGCCGACGAGCTGCGCCGCGTGCTCGCCGCGCGCGGCGCCATGCCCGACCGGCCGGGCGAGATCGTCGTCTACTGCCGCCTGAGCCATCGCGCGACGCTCCTCTGGTTCGCGATGCACCACCTCCTCGGACACGACAACGTGCGCGTGTACGACGGCTCCTGGACCGAGTGGGGCAGCATCGTCGGCTTCCCCGTCGAGAAGTAGCCGGCGCCCCTCAGCGCGCGCGCGCGAGCCAGTGGGCGGCCACCTCGCTGGCCGTCGCCCACCAGACGCCGCGGTGGCGCTTCACGACGCGGATCAGCCGGCGCAGCATGCGCAGCCGCGACGGGTGGCCGATCACCTGGGGATGGCACGTGAGGGTGAAGAGCCCGCCCCACTCGTGGAAGCCGAGGAACTCCTCGCGCCAGATCCCGAAGACCACCTCGGGGCTCTGCATGGGCCGCGGCGCCAGGCGCGGGTGCATCAGGAAGTACGGCGCGTCGTCGAGCACCCACTGCACGGGTAGCTCCACCACCGGCGGCTCGCCCGGGTGCAGGTACGGCAGCACATCGTCCATCAGGTTCGAGGAGTGGACCATGCCGTGCGCGCGCACCAGCTCGAGCGTGAGCGGGGTCAGCTCCCACGCGGGGGCGCGGTAGCCCCGCGGCCGGACGCCGAGCACGCTCTCGAGCGCCCGCATCCCGCGCTCGAAGGCCTCGCGCTCGCCCTCGGGGTCGTCGGGCCGCGCCCAGTCGTGGCGCCAGCCGTGGTGGCCGATCTCGTGGCCGGCGTCGCGGATCGCGCGCGCCTCGGCCGGGTGGTGCTCGACCACCCAGCCGGGGATGTAGAAGGTCGCGCGCACGCCCTCGGCGGCGAGCAGCGCGAGCAGGCGCGGCACGCCCACCCGCGCGCCGTAGCGGCCCTGGGACATGACGCCGGGGAGGTCCGCCGCCTTGGGGTCGCGCGCGAGCCACAGCGTCTCGGCGTCGAAGTCGAACGTGAGCATGGCGGCGCAGCGCGCGCCCCGCGGCCAGGGCGACGGGCGCGCGCGCCGCGCGCTCACCGGCGCTCCTCGCCGCGCGCCCCGCGGGCCTGGCCGGCCTTCGCCGCGACCCGATCGATCACGTCGATCGAGAACCGGTCGCTGAAGCCCGCGATGAACGCGAGCACGTTGAGGAAGTGGATGTTGGTGATCTGCGTGCGGCCGTTGAGGAAGAGCTCGCCGCTGACGGCCAGGAAGTAGACGATGCCGCCCATCACCATGCCGATGATCGGCTTCGCGACGACCCACGTGAAGAGCTCGGGCCCCAGCTTGCCGTCGCCGCGGTGGAAGGCCAGGCGGTGCAGCACGCCGACGCCCCCGCCGAGGAGCCCCCAGACGAGGATGTAGACCGGCACGAACAGCACGATCGGCTCGGTCGGGCGGTTCCAGAGCAGGTAGACGACCACGCCGACCAGCGCGAAGAGCGCGCAGGCGAACGCGACGGTGGTCCGCAGGAGCGTGGTTGCGGCGCCCGGAGTGGTCAGGTCCGCCATGTCGAGTCCCTCCCCGTGGGTGACGTGGCCCCCATTGTCGACGCGGGGGCCGGGCGAGCGCTAGCCGATTCCGCGCGCGCGCGCGAAGGCGAGCAGCGCGTCGGCGAACGCCCGCGGCCGCTCGACCGGGATCAGGTGGCCGGCGTCGGCGAACGTGACCGTGCGGTGCTCCGGGATCCGGGCGGTGAGCTGCTCGACGTCCGCGGGGACGTAGAACACCCGGTCGTGCAGGCCGGTCATGATCAGCACCGGCACGGCGAGCCGCTCCCAGGGAAGGTCCCAGTCGGCGGCGAGCGATCCGGCCAGCAGCCGGAACATCCCGTCGGCCGGCGCCATCGGCTGGTACGGCTCGGCGGTGAACACGCCGGGGCGCAGCGCCGCGAGCTGCTCGGGGTTCACCAGCATGGGCAGGTTCGCCTCCATGACGAGCCGCGTGCCGCCCGCGCGGGCCAGCGCGACCACCGCCTGGTTGATCCACTCGAGCCGCGGCCCGGGCTTCCGCAGCGTGTTGATCAGCACGAGGCCGACCGCGGGCACGCCGGCGAGGCAGCCCTGGGCGGCGAACAGCCCGCCGATCGAGAGGCCGACCAGGATCGGCCGGGGCGGCGCGAGGTCCGCGACGAGCCGCGCGAGATCCTCGACGACGAGCCGCGGGGACAGCTCGGTCGCGGCGCCGAAGCGCGTCTCGGCCTGGCCGCGGAAGTTCCAGCACAGCGTGCCGTGCCCGGCCGCCCGCAGGCGCGGGCCGATCTCCGGATGCTGCCAGGTGGCGGTGCTGCCGCTCAGCGCGTTGACGAAGACGAAGGTCGTCCCGGGCGCGCCGGGCGCGTCGTACTCGTAGTGCAGGCTCTCGCCGGGGGCGAGGTCGAGGCTGGGCATGGTTGTCCCCTCAGTCCAGGTGTTCGCTGCCGGTGACCCCGGCAGGCGTCCGGAGGAAGAGCGCCGCCGCCGCCGCGCAGGCGAGCGGCAGCAGCGCGAGCAGCCGGAGCGTGCCGCTGGCGCTGCCGATCAGGTCGAAGGCGAGGCCCACGGGCAGCGGGCCCAGCGAGGCGCCGACGACGCCGATCATCTGGCCCGTACCCTGGATGCTGCCGAGGTGCCGGCGGCCGAAGTAGCGCGGCCAGAGATACCCGAACATCGTCATGCTGCAGGCGTTGTTGACGCCGAACAGCATCGCGTAGAGGACGGCCGTGACGACGTCGTGGACGAAGGTGACGCCGACGAGGGACGCCGTCGTGACGAGCAGGGCGCCGGCGAACACGTGCCGCGTGCGGCGGCGATCGAACAGGCGGCCGACGAAGGGCATGCTCACCACCATCGTCAGCGCGGAGACCGGGAACACGCGCGCCGCGGTCTCGGCCGCGACCCCCTGCGCCCCCAGGATGGAGACCTGGTAGAAGTGCAGCGTCGTGACCAGCATCGCGATGGCGAACCAGCCGGCCCCGAGGATGTAGAAGGCCGACGTGCCGAGCGTCTCGCGGAGCGTGAGCCCGCTCACCGGTGGCGCGGCGCGGCCGCCGGGCGGGGCCTCCGCCGTCTCCCGCGCGTCGCCGTCCGGCCGGAGCCCCAGGTCCTCCGGCGCGTCGTGCACGAGCAGGAGGACCGGCGGCAGCAGCAGCGCCCAGGTGAGCACGCCGAGCACGACCCACGCCCGGCGCCAGCCGATCGTCTCGATCAGGTACTGGCCGAGCGGCGGATGCACGGCCATCGAGACCGCGAAGCCGAGGGCCATGAGGCTCAGCGCGAACCCGCGCCGCCGGCTGAACCACTGCGAGACCAGGTTGGCGCAGGTCAGCATCAGCGAGCCCTGCGCGAGGAAGCGCAGCGCCGCGAAGCCGACGGCGAGCCAGAGCAGGCTCGCGACGGCGCCGAACGCGAGGCAGGCCGCGCCGAGCAGCAGCACGACGACCGTGGTCATGCGCCGCGGCCCGAAGCGGTCCACGAGCCGGCCCATGTACGGCAGGCAGAAGGCCGCCAGGAGCGTCGCCAGGCCGTAGGCCGACGAGATCGAGGCCTTGGACAGGCCGAGGTCGGCCCCGATCGGCCCGACGAACACGCTGAAGGTGTGCGACTGGCCGGGGCCGGTCGCGAAGATGCCGAGCCCCGCCACGGCGAGGATCGTCCAGCCGTAGAACCACCGCTTGCCCAGGGCGGCGAAGACCGCCGCCCGCATCGCGCCGTCGGACATGTCGAGCTCCCCGCCGCCAGTCTACCGGTGCGGGGAGCGCGGCGAAACGCCCGGCGCGCGTGCCGTCTCCGCAAAACGCCTCAGTTTTCCCGGCCGGACGAACGGGATTGACTTCGTCGGCGCGCGCGCGTGTAGTGCAGGAGCGGCGCGGCCGCGTCAGGGGGATCGGCGATGGCGACGGAGCTCAGAGTCGTGCTCGAGGACCGGCCCGGCACGCTGGCCCGGCTCGGCGGCGTCCTGGGCGACGCCCGCGTCAACATCGAGGCGATCCAGGGGATGAGCCGCGAGGGCAAGAGCGTCATCCACTTCGTGCCGAACGATCCGGACAAGGCGGCCGCGGCCCTCCGCGCGGCGGGGATCGCCCACGACACCCGCGAGGTGCTCGTCGTCAGGCTGCTCGACGAGCCGGGCACGCTGGGCGACGTGGCCCTCGTCATGGCCAACGCGGGCATCAACATCGACTCGGTGTACGTCACGACGCGGGGACACGTCGTCCTCGGCGTCGACGACGTGACCGGCGCCGTCCAGGTCGCCGGCGGCATGGCGGTCCTGACGTTCGACTGACGGCTGGAAGGACACATGGCAGGCGAGGACATCTACGGCAGTCCCGAGCACCAGGCGTTCCGCGCGGCCACGCGCAAGTTCGTCCAGACGGAGCTGGCGCCCCGCGCGCGCGAGTTCGACGAGGCGGGGCGGCCGGACAAGGCGATCTTCCGCCGTCTGGGCGAGATGGGCCTGCTCGGCATCCGCTACGACCCGAAGTACGGCGGCCAGGGGCTCGACTACTCCTACCACGCGGTGTTCCTCGAGGAGCTGACCCTCTGCGACAACGCCGGCGTGGGGATGGGCGTGAGCGTGCAGACCGACATGGCGACGCCCGCGCTCGCCCGCTTCGGCAGCGAGGCGCTGAAGGAGCGCTACCTCGTGCCCGCGATCCGCGGCGAGCACGTGGCCGCGATCGCCGTCACCGAGCCGAGCGCGGGCTCCGACGTGGCCGGGATCAAGACGCGCGCCGTGCGCGACGGCGACTGGTGGGTGATCAACGGCTCCAAGATGTTCATCACGAACACCGCCAACGCCGACTGGCTCTGCCTGCTCGCCGTCACCGATCCCGCGGCCGGCTACCACGGCTACACGCAGATCATCGTGCCCACGGACACGCCGGGCTTCTCCTACCGCCTGCTCGACAAGATCGGCAACCGCGGCTCCGACACCGGCCTCCTGTTCTTCGACGACGTGCGCGTGCCGGTCGCGAACACGATCGGCGACGCGAACCGCGGCTTCCAGCAGCAGATGAACCAGTTCCAGGACGAGCGCATGGTGCCCGTCGTCGCCGGGCCCGTCGCCGCGCGGCGCCTCTGGGAGCTGACGCTCGAGCACGCCCAGCAGCGCGTCGCCTTCGGCAAGCCGCTCGCGAAGATGCAGGTGAACCGGTTCAAGTTCGTCGAGATGATGATCCAGATCACCGCGGCGCAGGAGGTCGCCCACCGCTGCATCCGCAAGATGGTCGCCGGCGAGGACGTGACGCTCGACGTCTCGATGGCCAAGGTGTTCGTCGCCAACATGAAGCAGTACGTCGCGACGACCTGCGTGCAGCTCTTCGGCGGCAGCGGCTACATCCGGGAGAACCCCGCCGCCCGCGCCTACGTGGACTGGCGCCTGGGCACGATCGGCGGCGGCGCCGACGAGGTCATGAAGGAAGTCGCCGCGAAGCTCCTGAGGATCTGAGCGGGAGGACGGCGATGAAGGCGGCGCTCTACCACGTGCAGGTCAACGTGAGCCGCGCCGAGCGCTCGTTCCCCTTCTACCGGGCGCTCCTCGCCTACCTCGAGTTCCGCCGCATGCACGAGGACGCGCAGAGCCTGGGCTTCTCGGACGGGACCGTGGACGTGTGGCTCATCGAGGCCGAGGAGCGGCACGCGGGGTTCGGCTTCCACCGGAAGCGCACCGGGCTCAACCACCTGGCCTTCCGCGTGGACTCCCAGGGCGCGGTGCAGCGCTTCGCGCGCGAGTTCCTCGAGCCGCGCGGGCTCGCGCCCCTCTACGACACGCCCCGCGAGTTCCCCGAGTACGGGCCCGGCTACTATGCGGTCTTCTTCGAGGATCCCGACCGCCTCAAGCTCGAGGTGGCCCACGTGCCGCAGGGCCTCGAGGCGCCGCACGGCTAGCCCGCAGGCGATGGACTTCGAGGACGCGCCCGCGCAACATCATCGGCGAGCGTGTGCTGGGCCTGCCGAAGGACTGACCTCGAGCGCCCAGACCTCCCGGGCGTACTCGCGGATCGTGCGGTCCGAGCTGAAGCGCCCCGCGCGGGCCACGTTCAGGAGCGCGGCGCGCGCCCACGCGTGCGGATCGCGGTAGAGCGCGCCGACCCGCGCCTGCGCGCCGGCGTAGGCGCGCAGGTCGGCGAGGTGCATCCACGGGTCCGGCCGCTCCACGAGGGCCTGGCGCACCCGCTCGAGCTCCTCGGCCGCGAGGCCGTCGAAGTGGCCCGACAGCAGGAAGTCCACGGCCCGCCGGATCTCGGCGTCGCGCTCGTACACCGCGAGGCCGGGGTTCGTGCCCGAGGCCTGGAGCGCCGCCACCTCGCCGGTCTCGAGGCCGAAGACGAAGAAGTTCTCGGCCCCGACGGCCTCCCGGATCTCGACGTTGGCGCCGTCGAGCGTGCCGATGGTCAGGGCGCCGTTGAGCGTGAGCTTCATGTTGCCGGTCCCCGAGGCCTCGGTGCCCGCGGTGGAGATCTGCTCGGACAGGTCCGCGGCCGGCACGATCCGCTCGGCGAGCGAGACGCGGTAGTCCGGCAGGAAGACGACGCGCAGGCGGCCCCGCACGGCGGGGTCGCGCTCGAGCGCGCGCCCCACGGAGTGGATCAGCCGGATCACGCGCTTGGCCTGCCAGTAGGCCGGGGCGGCCTTCGCGGCGAAGACGAACGTGCGCGGGACGCAGTCGGCGCCGGGCTCGTCGCGCAGCCGCTGGTAGAGGAGCACGACGTGCAGGAGGTTCAGGAGCTGGCGCTTGTACTCGTGCAGGCGCTTGATCTGCACGTCGAACAGGCTCGCCGGGTCCACGCGCGTCCCCAGCGTGGCGGCGACGTGCGCCGCGAGCGCCTCCTTGGCCCCGCGCTTGATCGCCAGGAACTCCGCCCGCGCGCCCGCGTCGTCGGCCGCCGGCTCGAGCGCGCGGAGGCGGTCGAGGTCGGCGACCCAGCCCCGGCCGATGCGCCGCGTGATGAACGCCGACAGCCCGGGGTTGCAGAGGCGCAGCCAGCGTCGCGGTGTGACGCCGTTGGTCTTGTTGTTGAACCGCTCGGGGTAGAGCGCGCAAAAGTCGGGCAGCAGGCGCTCGCGCACCAGCGCGGTGTGGATCGCGGAGACGCCGTTGATCGAGTGGGCGCCGACGGTCGCCAGGTGCGCCATGCGCACGCGCTTGGGTTCGCCCTCCTCGAACAGGCTCAGGCGCCTGCGCCGGTCGGCGTCGCCCGGCCACCGCCGCGCCACCTCGTCCATGAGGCGGCGGTTGATCTCCTCGATGATCTGCAGATGGCGCGGCAGGAGCCGCTCGAGCATCTCCACCGGCCACTGCTCCAGCGCCTCGGGCATCAGCGTGTGGTTCGTGTACGCCGTCGCCCGCGTGGTCACGTCCCAGGCCGCGTCCCACGCCATCCCCGCGCCGTCGACGAGCAGGCGCATCAGCTCGGCCACGGCGAGCGAGGGGTGCGTATCGTTGAGCTGGATCGCGACCTTGTCCGGCAGCGCCTCGAGCGGATTGCGGTCCGCGAGGTGGCGCCGGAGGATGTCCTGGAGCGCGCACGAGACCAGGAAGTACTGCTGCCGGAGCCTGAGCTCGCGGCCGGCGTAGACCCGGTCGTCGGGATAGAGGACCTTCGTCAGGTTCTCCGCCTGCACCTTCTGCTCCACGGCCGCCGCGTAGTCGCCCTCGCTGAAGTCCTCGAGGTCGAACTCCCGGTCGGAGCGCGCGGACCACAGGCGCAGCGTGTTCACGTGGGCGCCGCCGTAGCCGACGATCGGCACGTCGTACGGCATCCCGACGATCGCCCGCGTGTCCACCCAGCGGAACCGCAGCGCGCCCGTGTCCGAGGCCGGCTCGCTGCGCCCGCCGAAGGGGACGGCGAACACGTACTCGGGCCGCGGCACCTCCCAGGGGTGCGCGAGCCGCAGCCAGTTGTCGGGCTCCTCGACCTGGGCGCCGTCGCGGACGCTCTGGCGGAACAGGCCGTACTCGTAGCGGAGCCCGTAGCCCACGGCCGGGTAGCCGAGCGTCGCGAGCGAGTCGAGGAAGCAGGCGGCGAGCCGGCCGAGCCCGCCGTTGCCGAGCCCCGGGTCGGCCTCCAGGTCGAGCAGCTCGGCCCAGTCGAGGCCGAGCGCGCCGCCCGCCTCGCGGCACGCCGCGTCCAGGCCGAGGTTGATCGCGTTGTTCAGCAGGTACCGCCCGGGCAGGAACTCCATGGACAGGTAGTAGACGCGCTTGACGTTCGCGCGGTGGTAGGCCTGCTGCGTGGCGATCCAGCGCTCGAGGACGCGGTCACGCACGGCGTAGGCGAACGCGAGAAACCGGTCGTAGGCCGTCGCGCTGTAGTCGTCCTTCGCGAGCGAGAAGCGGAGGTGGCGGCCGACGTCGTGCGCGAGCGAGGCCGCGTCGCGGCGGCTCATGTCACGCGGGCGGGAGCGCGTCGAGGAAGCCCAGCAGGACGCGGTTGAACGCCTCCGGCTGATCGAGGTTGGCCGAGTGGCCGGCGCCCGCGATCACCTCGAGCCGGGCGCCCGGGATCTTCTTCGCCATGTACTCGCGTCGCTCCTCTCGAGAGATGATAGTCCCCGCCCGGCCGCCGGGAGTCGCCCGCGACCGGCGGCGCAAGGGTAGCATCACGCCGTGGAGACCGCGATCCGTACAACCCGGCGGCCGGCCCGGGCGGAGGACTGGGCCCTCGTCCTCGCCGCCGCCGGCATCCCGCACCGCGTCGCTCTCGACGACGCGGGGCTCAGCCTGCTCGTCCACTCCGACGACGTCGCGCGGGCGCGGGCGGCGCTGGACGCCTACGACGAGGAGGCGCGGCCCGCGCCGGCCGCCGCGAGCCCCCCGGGTGCCTCGCCCCGCGTGGCGTGGACGGTCGGCGTCGCCGCCGGGGCGCTCCTCCTCGCGTTCTTCGCCGTGACCGGCCCGCCCGCCGCCGGCTCCCGCTGGTTCGCCCGGGGCGCCGGCGCGGCCGGGCGCATCGTGGACGGCGAGCCGTGGCGGGCGGTGACGGCGCTGACGCTCCACGTGGACGCGGTCCACGTGGCCGGCAACGCCGTCGCGACCGCGGTGCTCCTGGCCGCGGTCGTGCGGGAGCTGGGGCCGGGCTGTGGCGTCGCGCTCGTGCTCCTCGCGGGCGCCGCCGGCAATCTGCTCGGCGCCCTCGCGCAGGATCCGCGGCACGTCGCCGTCGGCGTCTCCACCGCCACCTTCGGAGCGATCGGGATCCTCGCGGCCCTCCGCCTCGTCGCCGCGCCAGCCGCGGCGCGCGCGCGCGGCAGGCGCTGGACGATCCCTGCCGCGAGCCTGCTACTCCTGGCGATGCTCGGGGCGAGCCCGGACGCCGACGTCCTGGCGCACGGCCTCGGGCTCCTCTGCGGCGGCGCCCTCGGGCTCGCCGCCGGCGGCGCCCTCCGGCGCCCGCTCGGCCCGCGCGCGCAGGGGGCGCTCGCGGCGCTGGCCGCGCTCGCCGTGGCGGGCGCCTGGCGTCTGGCGCTCGCCGGCCCCGCCGGGTAGCGCGCGCCGCGCCGCCCGCCCGCCCACATCATTCACGAACGGCGATGGCGTGACCGCGCGGGTGGCACAGGGTGCCGGCCCCGCGGGGGCGGCGCCCGGCGCCAGGATCCGCCCGCCACACGCGACGACCGCTCGTGCGCGCTGCGCACGGGTGTGCCGTTCTCGAAGTCATGTTCCGCCCCGTCCCGCGTCGCGTCCGGGCCGACGGCGCGGGCGGGAGGGGGCGACGGGAACCGTTCCCGCCGCGCGGGCAGCGGGCCGCGCGGTCCCGTCGACCCTCCCGCCCGCGCCTGGCGGCCCGTCGCGCCGCGACCGTGAACGTGACCTCGCGGACGGAACGCTAGACGAGCGCGGCGATCGCGTCCGCGGCCTCGCGCGTCGTCGCGCGGCCGCCGAGGTCGCGCGTCAGCGTCCGGCCCTCCTCCACGACGCGCTCGATCGCCCGGACGACGGCGGCCGCCGCGTCGGCGTGGCCGAGGTGCTCGAGCAGCATCGCGCCCGTCCAGATCTGCGCGATCGGGTTGGCGATCCCCTTGCCCGCGATGTCGGGCGCCGAGCCGTGCACCGGCTCGAACATGGACGGGTGCTCCTTCTCGGGGTTGATGTTGCCGCCCGGCGCGAGCCCGATCGAGCCGGCGATGGCGGGGCCGAGGTCCGAGAGGATGTCACCGAAGAGGTTCGAGGCGACGACCACGTCGAACCAGTCCGGGTGCTGCACGAAGTGCGCGGTCAGGATGTCGATGTGGTACTGCGCGGTCGTGACGTCCGGGTACTCCTTCGCGATCGCCGCGAAGCGCTCGTCCCAGTACGGCATGCTGTGGATGATCCCGTTCGACTTGGTCGCCGAGGTCACGTGCCGGCGGGGCCGCCGCATCGCCCGCTCGAAGGCGTAGCGCAGCACGCGGTCGCAGCCCTTCCGCGTGAAGATCGCCTGCTGGACGGCCAGCTCCTCGGGCGTGTCGCGGTAGAGCCGCCCGCCGATCTCCGAGTACTCGCCCTCGTTGTTCTCGCGCACGATCAGCATGTCGATGTCGGCGGGGCCGCGGCCGGCGAGCGGCGACCGCGCCCCCTTCAGCAGGCGCACCGGGCGCAGGTTGACGTACTGGCGGAACCCGCGGCGGATCGGGATCAGGAGCCCCCAGAGCGAGACGTGGTCGGGCACGCCGGGGAAGCCGACCGCGCCGAGGAAGATGGACTCGAAGCGCCGGAGCTGGTCGAGGCCGTCCTCGGGCATCATGCGCCCGGTCGTCGCGTAGCGCTCGCAGCTCCAGTCGAACGTCGTCCACTCCACGTCGAAGCCGAAGCGGCGGCCGGCGGCGTCGAGGACGCGCATGCCCTCGGGCACGACCTCCTTGCCGATGCCGTCACCGGGAATCGCGGCGATCCGGTGTCTCATGGCAGCCTCGCGAGCGCCGCGACGGTCTCCGCGGGCTCGGTCCGCCGCGTGTAGTCGGGATGGACGTCCGCCGCGCGGACGACGCCCTGCCGGTCCACGACGTAGCGGGCCGGCATGGGCAGGGTCCAGGAGGCGTCGCCGTTCGCCAGCTCGAGGTCGTTGCCGAACGTCCGGTAGATGTCGCGGATCTCGTCCGGGAGCGCGAACACGAGCCCGAAGCGTCGCGCCACCTCGTTGCCGCGGTCGATCAGCAGCTCGTAGGCGTGCTCGGGGTGCTGCACGCCCGCCTCACGCGGGCTCGGCGCCATCTGCGGCGAGATGACGACGAGCGTGCCGCCGGCGGCGGTGATGTCGGGCAGGGCCTGCTGCAGAGCTGCCAGCTCTGCGACGCAGTACGGTCACCAGCGGCCGCGGTAGAAGCTCACGACGAGCGGGCCGCGTGCGAGCAGCGCGTCCGAGGCGACCCGGCGGCCGGCGGCCGCCGGCAGCTCGAAGCTGGGCATCCGGTCGCCCACCTTCAGCGCCCGGGCGGCCTGGCCCGACGCCGTGAGGTCCGCAACGGCTTTCGTCATCATCTCGTACATCGGGGCGGGGATGCGCGCCTTCGCGCCCTCCCGGATCCTGTCCAGCCTCTCCTGCAGACTCATGGTCCCTCCTCAGGTGCCGTTCAGGTCGAACCGCTTGAACGCCTCGGCGTGGCGGACGCCCGCGCGCTTGCCGTCGCGCTCGGCCCAGCCGCGCAGGAGCGGCTCCACCCACTCGCCCGCGCCGACCTGGCTCGCGTGGGCGCGGAGCGCGGCGACCTTGGTCGCGAGCGTGTCGCCGATGTCCACCCACGTGTCGGGCTCGGTGGTCGCGGCGAGGAGGACCTGGCGCACCTTGTGGGGCGGGAGGCCCTCGTCGAGCAGCTCGGGGAAGATCGCGTTCGTCTCCGCCGAGGGGAAGACCGCGTCGAGGGCGGCGCTGGCCGCGGCGCGGTGGTCGGGATGGTTCAGGTACTCGCGGCCGAACCAGCGCTGCGTCGGGTCGCCGCACACCACGACGTCGGGGCGCCGGCGCCGGATCACGCGCGTGAGGTCGCGGCGCAGGTCGAGCGTGGGCTCGAGCACGCCGTCGGGGTAGCCGAGGAAGACCAGCTCCCGCACGCCCAGGATCCTCGCGGCCTCGCGCGTCTCGCGCTCGCGGACGGGCACCAGGCCCGCGGGCGAGGGCGTGTGCGCGTTGGTGCCGGCGCCGCCGTTCGTCACGAGGCAGAAAACGACCTCGCGCCCCTCGCGCGCCCAGCGCGCGACGCTGCCGCCGATCAGGAACTCGTTGTCGTCGGGATGCGCGGAGACGCACAGGATCCGTCCGAACGCGGGCGTGAGCGCGTACGGCGTCGGGCGCGCGCGCGGCATCAGCGGCCGAGCGCCTCGGCCGTCTCGTCGAGCGCCCGGCCGAAGCGCCGGAGCAGCTCGTCCAGCTCGCCCTCGGAGATCACGAGCGGGGGGCAGAGCGCGACGGTGTCCTGGAGCGCCCGGACGATGAGGCCGTTGGCCTCGGCGCGCGCGACGAAGAGCGTGCCCGCGGCGCCGGGGGGATCGAACGTGCCGCGCCCGGGCTTGTCGGGCACGAGCTCGACGCCGGCCAGCAGGCCCACGCCGCGCACGTCGCCCACGAGCGGGTGGTCGCCGAGCGCGCGCAGGCCGTCGAGCAGGCGCGGCCCGACGCGCCCGACGTGGCCCAGGAGGTCGCGCTCGGCGAAGACGTCGAGCACCTCGAGGGCGACCGCGCACGCGGCGGGGTGCCCCGTGTAGGTGTAGCCGTGGGCGAACACGCCGAGCTTCTCGCTCTGGCGGACGCAGGCGCGGTAGATCTCGTCCGAGACGAGCGTCGCCGAGAGCGGCAGGTACCCCGAGGTGAGCGCCTTGGCCATCGTCATGATGTCGGGCCCGAGGCCGAACGTCTCGGTGCCGAACATGCGCCCGGTGCGGCCGAAGCCGCAGATGACCTCGTCGGCGATCAGCAGCACGTCGTGCGTGCGGAGCACCGCCTGGACCTTCTCGAAGTACGTGCGCGGCGGGACGAGGACGCCGCCCGCGCCCATGACGGGCTCGGCGATGAACGCGGCGACGGTGTCCGGGTCCTCGCGCAGGATCTGCGCGTCGAGGCTCTCGGCCAGGCGCGTCGCGAAGTCCTCCTCGCGCTCGCCGGGCCGCGCGTAGCGGTAGGGGTACGGGCAGTCGGCGTGGCGCACCTGCGGGATCGGCAGGTCGAAGTCGCGGTGCGCGATCGCCAGCCCGGTCAGGCTCGCGGCGCCGAGCGTGACGCCGTGGTAGGCGCGCAGGCGCGAGAGGATCTTCTTCTTCCGGGGGCGGCCGAGCGCGTTGTTGTAGTACCAGCAGAGCTTGATCGCGCTCTCGTTGGCCTCCGAGCCCGAGTTGCTGAAGAACACCTTGGACATCGGCACGGGCACGAGGCCGATCAGCCGCTCGGCCAGCCGGATCGCCGTGTCGTTGGCCTTGCCGCCGAACTGGTGGTAGTACGGCAGGCGCCGCATCTGGCGCGTCGCGGCCTCGACCAGGCGCTCCTCGCCGAAGCCGAGCGCCGTGCACCAGAGCCCCGCGAGCCCTTCGAGGTACTCGCGCCCCGCCTCGTCGTACACGTACACGCCCTTGCCGCGCGTGATCACGAGCGGCCCCTCGGCCTCGTGCCGGCCGAGGTTGGTGAACGGGTGGAGCTGGTAGGCGACGTCGCGGCTCTGGATCGTCCTGGTGTCCATGCGCGGAAGGATCGCACGGCGCAGCGGGCGGCGCCAGCGGATCCGGGGTAGCATCGTCCCGTGCGCGTCCTGCTCGTCTACTGGAATCCCTCGCGCGAGCTCCTGCCGGCGCCGCCCATCGGCCTCGCGTACGTGGCGGGGGCGACGCGCCGGGCCGGCCACGACGTCCACTTCGTGGACCTCGTCGGACGCGCGCGCCCGCTCGAGGACCTCCGCGCGCACCTCGCCGCGCTCGGGCCCGAGGTCGTCGGCCTCTCGATCCGCAACATCGACAACGTCGTGCGCCAGCGCCCGGCCTGGCACCTCGAGGACACCGGCCGCCTGGCGGCGGTCGTCCGGGCCGCGAGCGGCGCCCGCCTGGTCCTGGGCGGCCCTGCCGTCTCGATCCTCGGCGCCCGCGTGCTGGACCACGTGGACGGGGACTTCGCCGTCCTGGGCGAAGGGGAGGAGACCTTCCCCCGGCTCCTGTCCGCGATCGAGTCCGGCGCGGCGGACGCGCCGATCCCCGGCGTCGTCACGCGGGCGCGCGCCGGCGCGGCCGCGGAGCCCGCGCGCCTGCCGCGCTTCGGCGCCTCGGGGCTCGAGGACTGGGTCGACTGGAGCGCGTACGCCCGCGCCGGCGCGACGTGGCCGATCCAGACGAAGCGCGGCTGCGGACTCGCGTGCAGCTACTGCGCCTACCCCGCCGTGGAGGGCCGTGGCGCGCGGCGCCGGCCGCCCACGGACGTCGCCGACGAGATCGAGCGCGTGAGCGCGCTCGTCGGTCCGCGCGCCTTCGAGTTCGTCGACTCCACCTTCAACGTGCCGCCGCAGCACGCCGAGGCCGTGTGCGACGAGATCGTGGCGCGCCGCCTGCGCGTGAGCCTCACCGCGATGGGTGTCAATCCGCTCGGCGTCTCCGAGCGGCTGTTCGCGCGCATGCGCCGGGCCGGCTTCACCTCGATGATGATCACGCCCGAGGCGGCCAGCGAGACGATGCTGCGGAGCCTGCGCAAGGGCTTCGGCGTCGAGGAGGTGCGGCGCACCGCGCGCCTGGCGCGCGACTCGGGCCTGGCCAGCATGTGGTTCTTCATGCTCGGCGGCCCGGGCGAGACGCGCGACACGGTCGAGGAGACGCTGGCCTTCGTCGAGCGTCACCTCGCCTGGCCCGGCTGCGTCGTCACCTTCATGACGGGGATCCGCGTGCTGCCGGGCACGGCCCTCGCGCGGGATGCCGTGGAGGCGGGCGCGCTGGCGGCCGATCGGGATCTCGCCGCCCCCACCTTCTACCTCTCGCCCGACGTGGACGAGGACTGGATGCTCGGGCGGATCAATCGGGCGATGCGGCGCTGCCCCGCGATCGTGCACGCCGCCGAGGAGGGCATGTCGACCTACGAGCGGGTCGTCGACCGCGCGCTGGCGGCGCTGGGCGTCGCCCCGCCCTACTGGCGATTCCTGCCGCTGCTCCTGCGCGTGCCGCCCGTCCCGGCGCTCAGGCGGCGCCGGCCGCCGCTCGGGCGGCCGGTGGTATGGTGAGCGACGTGGGCGACCAGCGCTCGCGGACCCACACGTGGTACCCGCCGGCGCCGGACTGGGAGGCCATGAAGCGCCTCTCCGGCGTCGAGTACCTGCGCCGGGCGTTCGGCGACGAGACGACGCGGCCGCCCATCGCCGGCCTGCTGGGCCTGCGCGCCGCCCGCTTCGAGGAGGGCCGCGCCGTCTTCGAGGCGGAGCCCGCGGAGTTCCACTACAATCCGATCGGCACGGTCCACGGCGGCTTCGCCGCCACGCTCCTCGACTCGGCGATGAGCTGCGCGGTGCACGCCGCCTGCCGGCCGGGCCAGGCGTACACGACGATCGAGATCAAGGTGAACTACGTGCGCCCGATGACGGCCGGCACGGGCACGGTGACCTGCGAGGGCCGGACGCTCGCGGTGGGCTCGCGCGTCGCGACCGCCGAGGGCCGCATCACCGACGCGCAGGGCCGGATCCTCGCCCACGGCACCGCCACCTGCCTGCTGGTCCCGCTGGAGTCGCCGGGATGAACGACCGGGAGCGGATCCTCCGCGAGAGCCTCGCGGACTGGCGCGCCCAGGGGCTGCTCAGCGGGGAGCAGCACGACCGGCTCCTGGCGAGCGTCGTCGCGCCGCGCGCCTCCCCCGGCGCGCTCGCCCAGGAGCGCAAGCTCGGCCGCGGCGTCGCGATCCTGATCAACCTCGGCGCGCTCGTGCTGGCCGCCGGCCTGCTGGTCTTCTTCGCCTCCAACTGGATCGAGTTCGGGCGCGCGGCCAAGATCGCGAGCCTCTTCGGCCTCACCCTGTTCTTCTACCTCGCGGGCTTCGAGCTCGGCCAGGAGGGCCGGTGGCGCTTCCCGGCCCTCGGCGTGGCTCTCGTGTTCCTGGGCTGCGCGATGTTCGGCGTGGACGTCGTGCTGCTGGCGCTGATCTACGACCTCACCGCCGAGCACGCGTGGTCGCTCCTCCTGGACTGGGCCGTGTGGCTCTCGGTCGCGTACCTGATGCGCTCGCGCCTGATCCTCTTCCTGGGGCTCGCCGGCGTCACGGCGTGGTTCGGGGCCGAGATCGGCTACTCGTGGGGCGGCTACTGGCTCTACCTCGGGCGCCCGTTCCACTTCGTCGCGCTCGGCGCGTGCCTGCTCGCGGTCGCGGGCCTCCACGCGTGGCGGGGCCAGCGCGGCTTCGCCGCCTCCTACGCGCTCGTGGGGCTGCTGCTCGTCTACCTCTCCACGCTGATCCTCTCGATCTTCGACCTCCAGCGGAGCGTCCGCGTCGATCCCTCGACGGCGCCGGCGGTCGTGTGGCTCCTGCTCGCGGGCCCGTTCGTCTTCGCGCTGGCCGCGCTCGCGGCGATCCACCTGGGCTGGCGGCGCGCGGCCCTGACCGACCCGCCCGTGCTCGTCGTGCTCCTGCTCGTGGTCCTCCTGGTCCTCGGCAGCGTGATCGCGGCGACGCCCGAGCCGCGCCAGGTCTGGTTCATCCTGCTGCTGACGCTGCTCACGGCGGCGGGCGTCTACCTCGGCATCGCCTGGGAGAGCCCGGTGTTCCTGAACACCGGCCTCGTCTTCTTCGCGGTGAACGTCTACACGCGGTTCTACGAGTACTTCTGGGACGCGATGCCGAAGTCGCTGTTCTTCATCGTCGGCGGCTCGACGCTGATCCTCGGTGGCGTCTGGGTGGAGCGCACGCGGCGCCGGCTCCTGCGGCGCTTCGGCGCAGACGCCGGATGATCCCGCCACGGGCGAGGCTCTCGCGCCGGCTCGTGATGTACCTGCTCGTCGGCGTCCAGGTGCTCGCCCTCGGCGCCCTCGTGGCCTGGCAGGAGATCAACATCGCGCTCGACCCGGGCGTCGGCGTGGACCTCGAGATCGCCGACGCGCAGGCGCGCAAGGATCCGTTCCGGGGCGCCTACGTCTCCGGGCGCTCGACGCTCGACCTCGCCGGCCGGACGGCCGCCCTGCCCGCGGAGCGCCTGCGGCCCGGCGAGAAGGTGCTCGTGTTCTTCGCCGTCGAGGCGGGCGGCCGGCCGCGGATCGTCCGGGTCGAGCGACGGCGCCGCGGCGGCGACCCGCCGTTCGCGCCGACCGGCTTCAGCATCCCGGGCCGGGTGCTGGGCACGGACGCGCGGCGGTCGCTCGCGGGCCGGTGGGGGGGCCTCGTCGCGCGCGTCGGCGACCCGGCCGTCCCGCTCGCGCTCGAGCTGCCCGACTCGGTCCCCGTGGACGCCTCGGCGCTCGACCAGCTCGCGGGGCCGAGCCTGATCC
>Ga0209751_10000865_pt1 | contig 31936 bp, 41 predicted proteins | sample RifCSP13_1_FD_184019 | JGI IMG/M metagenome (GOLD analysis project Ga0209751, IMG submission 184019) | Soil microbial communities from Rifle, Colorado - Rifle CSP2_sed 13_1 (SPAdes) (version 2) | ecosystem: Environmental > Terrestrial > Deep subsurface > Rock core/Sediment | place: Rifle...
CAACCGATGATGGGTGCGCGGTCGCCGAAGTGGATGGCCGCATACGACGCCGCGCTTCTGGGTGAGTGCGCCAAGGCCGTTGATCCGGCCGTGTGCGCCAGCGCGAAGGCTGACGCCGCCGTCAAAGGCGGCGAGGAGGAACCGGTGAGCCGGACCATGCGACTTCATCGGAACGACTACGGCGATCTGTCACTGCCGCTCGTCATCCGCAAAGACTACTCGCCGGAGAAGCGCGCCGAGTACGCCGAAAAGGGCTGGGCGCTCCCCGACGGTTCCTATCCCATTGCTGACATGGGCGATCTGCGGGACGCGATCCAGTCATTCGGTCGCGCTGGCAACAAGAACGAGGTGAAGGCTCACATTCGCATGCGGGCCAAGGCCCTCGGCGCGCTTGACGAAGTCAGCGAGGAATGGGGCGGAGAAGAGGAAAAGTCCCTGGTCGCCATGAGCGCGACCGAGCGTCGTCGCCACGAGGAAGCGCTGGCCGATCAGGCGATGCTCGATCAAGGCCTCGCCGACAAGGTGGCGGTTCGCCCCGACAGCATGAACAGCAATGACTGGATGCGACGGCCGATCCAGCAGCGAACGGTGGGAGCCCTCATCATCGAGCGGGCCGTCGCCCGGAGCTATGAGGCCGCCGTCGAGCACTGTGCCGAAGGCGGATGGCAGCCGATTGTCAATCCGACGCGCAAGGATGAGTTCATCTTCCAGCGTTGGCTTGACAGCCCGGATGGCCCCATCCTCCAGCGTACCGTTCTCGTTCGGAAGTCCCGGACGATCAACTGGAAGCTTCGCGAATTGACGCGTGGCGCGGCGATGAGCTTGGCCGTCCAGATTCCGTCGGACGAACGCCGCTACGGCGATCCTCGGTTCTGAGCCATGGCGGTCCATTTCTCACCCCATCCAAAGCACTTGGCTTCCCGCGGCGAGACCGTGGGAAGCCTTGTTTCTCGGACCTACCATCGTTCGACAGAGCGGGGCGAGGTCCTGGCGGTGCCCGTTCTGATGCGAGCCGTGCATGCGCTCTGGGGCCCCAAACCCAAGACCAAAGAAAAGCAGTGACCGAGGCAACCCTTGCAACGCGAGATGGCCTCACCGGCCAGATCAGCTTTGGCCCCAGGACGAAGAAACTGTCGCCGGCCGAAGCTGGCTTCCGCGTCGCCGGTGGCGTTCCCGGTCTCCAATGCGGCGACTGTCGCTATTTCGTCGGCGGGGACTGTTTCATCGTCGAGGTCCACCCAAATCCGGGCGACTATTGCGACGAGTTCACACCGGCTTTACATGTCGGTAACATCCCCTCCCCCAGCCAACAGACCCTCGCAGTCATGTCCGATCCCGCCCACGCGACCATGTTCATCAGCCGCGTCTCCAAAGACAGGCACACCGGTGCGCGCCGTTGGTTCGCCACCTCGAGTGGGATCAAGACCGACGCCTATGGGGAGCGGATGTCGGTCGAGCTTTTCCAGGACTTCATACGCCGCATCGATAGCCGCGAGTCGGTACCTACACCGTTCGCTTCCGAAGCCTGGCAGGGTGGCAATCCCTACCTCGGCGTGGCGCACTATCTCGATCTCGATGGCTACGGTATTGTGGGGCCGGCCAACAAGGTTTACATCGACAGCACGATCCTCAAGGCGCGTGGCGAGTTCCGGGATACGCCGCTTGCTGTTTCTGCCTACGACGCCATCGAGCGGGACATCAAAGAGAACCGGCCACCGGACGACCGCATCCGCATTTCCATTGCCTTCATCGATTGGGGCCACGAGCACGCTGGTCACGGCATGTTCGAGCGCAAGTCGCTCACCGATCACTGCCCGATGTGTGAAGCCGGCCTGGCTGGCAAGGTCTATCGCAAGGGGCACTTAGTTCACCTGGCGCTCACGCGCAAGCCGGCCTATCCGGAGACCGAGATCGGTCTGGAAGAGAGGTCATCCATGCAAACTAAGAGAGACGACGCGGCCTCCATCGTTGGCGACAAGGAGGCGGACGAGCTAGAGCGACGTGCCAAGCCTCTTCAATTGCGCTCCGAGGGCCTCGTCATCAAGAGCGAGGAAGCGCCGACGCCAGCGCCAGCCGGAACTGATGCGCCTCCGCCTGTCGGCTATCTTGGCGGCGCGCTGACTCTGGCCGAGGCAGAAGCCTTCATGCAGAAAAGTGGCGCGCCCATTCTCATCAACGAGTGGGGCGTACTGGCGGGCATTCTTTCCAACATCAGCGCGTCGCCATCGGTCGAGAACAAGCCCCTGGCGATCCGAAGCGTCATTTCCGATTTTCAGGCCAACCTCGACGTGCAGACGGCGAGAGTCCTCAGTGACATAGCGCCTCTTCTGGCGCGAGGAGCGAACATCATGGAAGACAAGCCAGAGGTCGATCCGTCCGCGCCGCCGGAGACAGGCGCGGACGTCCCCGCGCCAGCCCCGTCCGAGACAGCCGGGGTGGAAGCGGCCGTTGTGAGAGAAGCCCCGCCGCCACCCGAGGCAGCCCCTGCCGCGCCGGCCGCCCCGGCTCCGGCACCGCCGCCCGCAGCGCACCCGCTCGACGAGTCGCTTGGTGCCTTCAAGGCGGCCTTCGATCAGGCGACGGCGGCTCAGGTGTCGCCGGAAGAAAAACTCGCCATGATCCAGCCGGCGCTCGACGCGCTGGCTGACACCATCATCCGCATCGTCGCCGGGCCTGTGGCCGGCGAGCAGCCGACGCAACCCGCGGAAGCGCCGGCCCCCGCAGCGGCCGGTACCATGATGGCCGCGTCGCTGACTGCCGAAGCGATCGAAGGAGTCGTCGACAATCGCATGGCGCAGCATCTAGCACCCCTACGGTCTGCCGTCGACGAGATCAAGGCATCGCAGGCGGAAATCGTCAAGGCGCTCACGACTCAACCGGAGCGTCGGCCGCCGCTCAAGCCATCGGTTCTGCGCGTCGCACCGCCGGAACGGCCGAAAGCCAGGGCAATCCAGTTGATCCCGCGTTCCCTGAACACCGGCCTTCCGGGCTTGCCGCTGAGCATCGGTGCAACGCCACGACGGGCAACTGGCCTGAAAGCACTCGTGCGCAGGTCGGTCGGAATTCACGAGGAGTAAAGCATCACCCGGCTGCTCGCCGAACAAGAGCCGCGGCGGGCGGGTAAAGGGGAAAGGGCGACAACCCTTCAGAGACTAGGAGATAGACATGCTAGGTGCCAATCTCAATCCGGGTGACCGCGTCCTCGACCTGGCGAATGGTGGGAAGACCGCCTTTCAGCCTGAGTTGGTAGGCCGCGCTGTCGATCCGCTCGTTCTGCCGCAGCCATACTCGTCTCCGGGCGATTTTGCCGCGCAGTATCCGCAGCCGCTCGACCCGACCGAGATCATCGCGATGTGCGAGGAAATCTCCCTCTGGCAGGCGCTGCCGGAAGAGACGACCGCGCTGAACGCGGTGATGTGGCGCGAGTTGAATGAACTCGCCTTCACCTCGGGCTCGGCCTACATCGCCTTCGCCACCGGCGAATGCCCCGAGGAATACCGCCACGACGGCGACAACCGCACCGTCAACCTCAAGAACATCGGGGTGAAGAAGTCCCTGGCGGTCAACGACATCATGCACTCCGCCGCCGTCGCCTCCGCCGGATGGCACGGGATCAACCGCCTGGTTGGCGGCATCCCGTCCGGCGAGGGCCTGCCGGGTGGTTCCTCCACCGCGACCTTCGAGCAGGAGTTCGTCGCCGACTTGAAGGAGAAGGAAATCCGGCTGGGCATGACGCTCGTGATGAACGGTTGGGATCGCCTGCTCGCGCTGGGCAACAGCGCCGGCAACTCCCTCGAGTTCGATGGCTTCGAACAGTGGCAGGCTGCGCAGTCCTGCACCTTCCACACGAACGAGGCCGAATGGGCCGCCTCCGGCACGTTCTCGGCGACGAGCTTCGACCGCTGGCTGTCGGAATCGTGCGCCAAGCCGACCACGATCTTCGGACCGCCTCAGGCCGTTCAGGAGTTGATGTCCGCGTATTTCCAGTTGGGCTTCCAGGGAAGCCAGGTCATCCAGTTCGACTCGGGTGATCGGATCGTGCCGGGCTTCAACTTCGCTGGCTTCGTCAACACCGGCGTCGGCCGGCTGGCCGTGGTCGCCGACAACAACTTCACCCGCACTCCGGCGGGAGCGAATCTGTTCCGGGCGCATCTGTGGGCCATGCGGATGACGCACAACGGGGTTCCGCTGGTCTACAAGCTGACCCAAATCCCGCTCGCTCTCAAGGACCTCGTGCCCGGCTGTACCGCGATCAGCTTCGAGGTCTGGGCTCGAACGGCCCTGGTCATCAAGCACTGCTGCGCGCATGGTGACTACACCGGCTTCTTCACGGGCCGGACGGTCACGACCTGCCCAGCCATTGGGTGATCCAGGCCGAACAACTGAATAAGTAGAGGCGGAGGGGCAGCGCGGAGTGATCCGTACTGCCCCTCCGTCACAAAAGGCGAGAGACATGCCCGGTGACGACGAACTCATAAGCGGATGGTTGAGGGACGGGAATCCGGCAGCCGTCAGCATTGAGGCCGACCCGCATAGCGCAGGCATCGACGCTTTTGGTCGTGTCCGAGTCTCGCAACCGGTCGACATTTTCGATTCGCAGTTCGAGTACGATGAGCAACCCCTGCTTTGGGACAGCTTCATCACAGGCTCCGCGGCTGCCCAACATAATCATGCTTTCAGTTCAGTCGAGTTGGGTGTCAGCGGATCGTTCTCGGTCGCGCTACGACAATCCCGCGGCTACTTCCGCTATCAACCTGGGAAAAGTCAACTCATCAACGAGACCTTCTTTCACGTACCCCGAGCAGATAGCCTCTACCGCATCGGGTACTACGATGACAACGACGGCATCTTTCTGGAGCATAGCGGCACGGCGGTCTCGGTCGTCTTACGTTCCTCCGCTGCCGGAAGTGTTAGCGAGAATCGTGCGCCTCAGGCCGTCTGGAACCTAGATCGCCTTGATGGCTCGGCGGACGGGCGGAATCCCAGCGGATATGACCTTGACATTGCGCAGACGCAGCATCTCGTGATCGATACGCAGTGGCTGGGTGTCGGCAGAGCGCGGATCGGCTTTTTCATTGGTGGGGTACCGCACTATGTGCATGAATTCAATAGCGCCAATCAGCAAGCACTGCCTCTCATGCACACGGCGAACCTTCCTCTGCGGTCCGAACTGCGTGGGCTGGCGGCAATGGGCACGCCGGATGAGGCGCAGCAGATTTGCGCCAGCATCTCTTCGGAGGCGGGCCGGACCGAGGAACGGGGGAAACCGTTTGTCGCCAGTCGGCGCAACATCTCCAAGGCCGTCGCAACGAGCTTCCTCCCAATTCTCAGTATCAGGCCAGCCGCTACTTTCAAGGGGCATGTCAACCGATCGGAAATCGTTCCCACAATGGTCAACGTCCTCGCCGATCTGGCAGACATCAACTGGGAATTGCTCTGGGGCCCTATTGTATCGGGCAGCGGCTGGGTGCAAGTCGATAGCGAAAGCGGAGTGGAGTACGACGTAAGCGGGAGCACCGTTTACGGGGGCCTGCGCGTGGCGACTGGCTACGTTTCAGCAACTGCCGCTGGCTCGGCGGTAAATGTGTCCCAGAAGGAAAGGATTCAGAGTAAGCTCCGGCTGGCGCTCGATATTGCTGGAGCACATCGTCTGTCTGGGTATACGGACAATCTGACTTTGGTCGCCGCAGCGGGAACCGGGACAGCTACGGTTGCGGCGAGCATCGAGGGACTCGAACTGCGATGACTTATCCGGTTGACAAGCTCGGTCGGCAGCCGATTCTCAATGACGCCGGTTTGGGCGCGATGCGGTACCTGCGGCTGATCCCGACGATCGTGCATTGCGGTCCGTCGAAGGGCGGACGAGACTACGCCTTCGCCGTGCAGGCGAACATCAATCTATCCTGGGTCAACCCCGATGACTTCGGATGCTGCCTGGCCGTGAAGGGGGGCTGTTGCGGAGTAAAGAAGTCTGGGGTTATCATCTACGCGAACGAGGACGACGTCCGAAGATGGTCAAATAAGGGTGGGAGGTAATCCATGACGAAAAGGAAGAGGACTCCGGCAGAGGGAGGCCAGCCCCCTGAGGCTCCGGCGTTGCCGCCACTGCCGGAAGGAGTCGAGGCCGTCGGCGAATCGTATGAAGAGGGCGGCTTTCACTTTCAGCCCCTTGCCGACGGTCGCCTCGTCGCATATCGCACGCTACCCGGAATTGCCGGATGGGTTTTCTGGCCGCTGAGCGAATCGCTCCCGATGGGAACGGAGCAGATTGCTGATTTCGGTATCCCCGAACCGCCCGGTGGAGAATACAAGGATGTTTTCGCCGTCTTGGGCGCTGGGCCTGCGCTGCGTGCATCGACTCTCGAGGGGGATTTCCATTGGGACGAGAAGGTCGAGCAGTGGATCATGGAGCCGAAGCCTCCAGCGCCGCAGGCCACCGCGCAGAGCTTTGGACCTGAGACCTCGCCACCGGAGCGCCCGGACAGTGAGGTCTCGGTTCGCATTCAGCGCATCCGGGCTGGACGACGGGGCGGTTGAACAATGCGGATTGCTGTGACAGGCCCACGGGGCCGGCTTGGCAGTGCGCTCGTGGCTGCCGGCTGCGAACCCGTCACGGTCGACATCACGCAGCCAGCGGCTGTCGAGGAGGCGTTGAGCGGCCTTGATGTTGTCATCAACGCCGCGGCCTATACCGCTGTGGACGATGCCGAGAAGAAGGAGAACGAAGATCGGGCTGTCATTGTCAACACGCGCGGGCCCGGTGTGCTGCGGACAAGTTTCGACGGGCTGCTCGTCCATATCTCCACGGGATACGTATTCGACGGAAATGCGGGGCCGTACACAGAGGACGATGTGCCGGCCCCGCTCAATTTCTATGGCCTGAGCAAGCTCGGAGGCGAGGCAGCCGCTCTTATCCGGCAGCCGACCCTTGTTATTCGGACGCTTGATCTGTTCGGGCCATCTGGGCCACGCGCGGACTTCGTGAGGCGGACGCGCGATCTTCTTGAGATGGGCCGCGATGTTGTTGCCCCAACCAACCAGTTCCTGACGCCAACTTACCTGCCCCACCTGGCTCAGGCCATCATGTGGATTGTGCAGCAGTGGCCGCTCAAGTGGCATGTCTTCAAAGCCAAAGCCGACGGTCGTGATATACTCAATGTGGCGGGCTCGGCGACTATGAGCCGGTTTGACTGGTGCCGTACAATCGCCGATGCCTTCGGCCACGAACCATCACTCATCGTCCCGAATGACAGGCCCTGGGGCGAAGCGGTAAGGCCTCTGCGGGGAGGCCTCCTGACTGATAGGGCACAGCAGATCGGAGTGCCCATTTTCTCAGCCAAGGAGGGCCTGGTTGCCCTGCGGGAGGCCGATGGTGTCGGGACCTGAATTCTCCATTCTGCTGCTAACCTATACGAGGCCCGATCTTCTCGAACAGAGGCTGAGAGAGATCGCGACGCTCTGTCCCGTGCCTGGTCTCTATGAGGTCGTGGTCGGCGACAACGGGAGCCCGAACCGGGAGGCTTCGCTTGTCGTCGCGACATTCCAGGTGTCCGGGCCCGCAGGTTTTCCGGTTCGCCCGGTTCGCATCTCCCCCAATGCTGGATTTGGCCGGGGTTTCAACGCGCTCATGGAGCATGCCCGCGGCGAATACTGGGCTTGCCTTTCGGACGACGTGCGCGTGACCGGCGACCTGATTGCAGAACTCAAGAACGCCTTCCGGAACGCGCCAGGTGGCCTTGTTTGCCAGCGCATCATCGATTGGCCGGCCGGCTGGAATCAATTCGCCGACACACTTGTCGAATACCCCGAGGGTTACTTTCTCGCCGCGCATCGGGATGTTTGGGGCACGCTCGGCTACTTCGATCCGCGTTTCTACCCCAACGATTACGAGGATGTCGACCTGGGTCGGACTGCCTGGTCGAAGGGCGTTCCGCTTGTTCCATGGCCGTCCTTGCCACTGGTTCACACCGGTGCGCAGACGGTCGGGCATAGCCCTGAGCGCTTCCGCCAAACTATCGCCATGCGCGCCGTGTTCGCCGAGAAATGGGCCCTGCCCAACATTCCAGAGAGGCCATGATGAGAAAATTTGCCATGCACGAGACGGTGAAGGACACGATCACTGGATTTGTAGGCATGGTGATCGGTGTGACCGAATGGGACAATGGCTGCGTGCGCTACATCGTCCAGTCCCGCAAGCTCGACAAGGATGGCAAGCCAATCGAGTCCCAGACTTTCGATGAGCAGAACTTGGTCAGCGTCAAAGCCGCCCCGAGTAGCGCTAAAGCCTCGGGCGCGCGCGGCGGCCCGTCGATTCATGGTGAGCCTCACAAATGACGATCCGCGTCGCCTTCGTCAGCATTCACTACCCGGTGCAGTATAGCGTCTCTGTGAAGACGCTCTTCAGGGCGGTGGAGCGATGATGCGGGTTGCCTTTGTGACGATCTGGTATCCAGTGGCAATGGGCCGATACTTGTGTGATGCTCTGCGTAGGCGCTCAGATGTTGATGTCTGGACAGCAGGGCCATACACAGGTCGATGGCTACCCTGGTCGGGCGGTATGTCGTTGCCGATGTCCTACGTCTACCCTCCGAATATGTCTTTGCCGCTCGGCGTGCGGCCGGAGGTCAACTACTCCCTCTTGGAGGGCCGTGCTCCATGGCAGCCTGACCTATGGATCGAGGCGAATGCTGCGCTGTTTACCCAGGGCCGACCGAAAGGGCGTTATGCGGTCGTCGGAACCGATCCGCATGTACTGGACTACTCGGCGGCGCGCGCTAAGGCCGACTTCTTCTTTTGCATGCAGAAGCCGTACATGAAGCCGGGAGATCACTGGCTGCCCTACGCGTATGATCCTACCTGGCACACACCTTCAGCGATCCCCTGGACAGAGAGGGAATACGACGCTGCTTTGCTAGGGCTCCAATATCCGCAGCGGACGCAACTGGTCGATCGCCTGAGGAGTCGCGGCCACTCGGTGCGCTACGAACTCGGCCTAGCCTACGGCGATGCGGCCAAGGTCTACCACAACACCCGCGTCGGTCTGAACTGGTCGAGCATGCAGGACACGACGGCTCGCGCCTTCGAGTTGATGGCCTTCGGATTGCCGGCGGTGCTCAACCGGGTGCCCGATTTGATGGCCATGTTCACCGACGGCGAGCACTTCGTCGGATTCGACAATCTCGATCAGGCCGTCGCTGCCGTCGAGATGCTGCTAAAGGACCCCGAGCGGGCGAAGAAGATGGGTGAGGCGGCGCGCCACGCGGTCGAGGCAAACACATGGGACGCAAGGGTGGAACAAATCCTGAAGACGGTTGGCCTGCTGAACTGAGGTCGCTACCGAAGGACCTCGGGCTTAGCCGAGTCCATGTTCTTTTTGAGCGCCTGAGCAATATCGGCGAGGCGCAATGGAACGCGGTCCAGCGCTGGAAGGCGCTGAGCATGAAGCGAGCCAATACGGTGGACGCGATCCTGGCCATGATGGCCGGCGGGCGCATGCGCTTTACGGACAGTGATTCGCGGCGAGAGTTTCTCAGGTTGATGCGGGTCAGCCTGGATCAGTTGCGCACCGACGAAGAGATTGTCATTGACCTAGCGAAGATCATGGAGCGTGAGACATCGGACATTGCCCTGAGAGAGGAGAAGACCCGCCAGAACTAGACCAACAATGCGGAGGGAAGGATGAAGTGGACACCTTGGCTTTTGCCCACCATCCTCTTGCTGGTCAGCATGCCTGATTGCGACGAATGCAGGAGAGATAGAGATGGGATAGCGACAGCGACGCCGACAGCCGTGCCCATTGTCGTTGTTCCTTGGGAGGTCGATTGCTCGGACGAACTGAAGGAAAACGGTTATCTCTTCCAGGACTACTGCGTTCCAGGCGCGGAGACCTACGAAGCGAGCCGGTTCAATCATCCAGGCATTTTCGGCGGGGCGATGACCAGCTACGCCGCCGGCGTGATGGAACGAGTGGCGTCGAACCGTGGCTACGGCCTGGGAGGCTACAAAGGCGGCGTAGCGCTGATGGGATGCGGGGACATCGGCGAGAGTGCGTACATTCGTCGTCCCGGACGCGGCTGGGATGGTCCCTTCCTGGTCGTCGACTGTTCTTCTCGCTGGGGCGTCTTTCACAACATCATGGTCAAAGGGCTTGCTGTCGAAGTGGACTACGAGACAGCGCAGCGTTGGCACGCGGCAACGTTGCCTTGGGTGGACGTCAGAATCGAGGGAAGACCTGGTGGCTGGGAAGGCATGCCGCTTTCCTGGTGGTACGAACAGAACGCGCTGGCCTTCTCATGGCGTCCGCTGATGAATCCGACCGCAACACCGACTGCGGTGCCGCGGCATTAGCTGGGGTCCGATGACCTTTCTGTCGATGCTCTTCCTATTGCTGGCGGCGCATGCTCTCGTGGATTTTCCGCTTCAGACCGATCGGATGGCGCGATTGAAGCGCCGCTTCCCCGAACCGGGAGCTACCTACAACCCAACCTGGTTCTATTGGCTCGGCGCTCATGCGTTCATCCATGGCGGCGCGGTGATGCTTGTGACTGGTAGCGTTCCCCTCGGCGCTCTTGAGACGGCGCTGCACTTCGTCGCAGACTTCGACAGCGACTACCGTCGGCGGCGCGTTACGGTTCATATGGACCAGGCGCTGCACATCGCGTCCAAGCTGGTGTGGGCCGCCCTGGCGAACGGCCTTCTCGGAGTTACCCTGTGAACGGAAACGGTAAACCATATCGGTTCAATATCGTCAAACACCGCGGCGATCCGAAGACCGCCGTGCTGGAATCTGGTGATACGGTCACCAAAGAGGAATACATCTATTTCCCAGACGAGAACGGCCAGATGCGCAGCGTCCAGTGCGCGGATTATCACGGCGAGCATTTCGTCTACAAGAATCCGCTTGCGTTCATGGACGGGCCTCAGTGGCGTGGGCAGTGGTTCGCGATGTGTACCTGCGGGAGCATGGCGGTGGTTCTGGACCCCAAGACCGCAGAATCACATACAGCAGGAATGAAGACTTCGCTGCTTGTATGCTACAACTACATGCTCACCCTCGAACAATTCGGCGTTGGTCGGCACGCGACCGGCCACCGCCAATGGTGGTAGGAGGAGAGCGATGAAACTCGTCGGCAAGGGTGCGATGGTCTGGCAACTCCGGATGTGGCAGGGCGGAATCCCTGTCTACCAGGCCATGGAGGCGGCGGCACTCGGCCTCAACTGGGTCTCCATCAAGATCACCGACGGCTGCCGGGAGAAATGGGAGCCCGGCACGACGACGAACATGAACCTCCTGCCGGCGACCGTGCCAGCGCTTCGAGCCGCCGGCATCAAGGTCTACGCCTGGAGTTGGCTCTGGGGACCGAAGGTGATCTGGGACTTCGCCAAAGGCTTCTACGTGCAGAACACCCCCAAGAAAGAAGCAGCCGCGGCGGTCGCAGTATGCCGCAAGTATGGCATCGAGCATCTGCAAATCAACGCCGAGGCTTCATATCGGGGGCATCGGGAGTACGCGGAAGCCTACTGTCTCGAGGTGAACAACAGCGCGCCCGACATCGAATACAGCTTGTGCAGTTACCGTTACCCGGTGACAGGCCAGCCGGACTTCCCCACGTCGACGTTTGCGCCGCAGGTGGACGCATGGTGCCCTCAGGTCTATTTTCTTCTGGACAACCGCGTCAACGGTGGCGCTCTGCAACTGGTCGAGAGCGAGCGCCAGTATCGGATCATCAAGAGCCTGCCGTACTTTCCGATCGCTCCGACCTATCCCTACGGCTACAAGGATGCTGCCGGCGTGCGTCACGAGTGGAGAGCGAAAAAGGACCAGCTACTCGCGCTTTTCCTTCGCGCCAAGGCTGATGGGTGCCAGGCCGTAGGTGTCTGGGACCTCCCGCAGGCCTCGGACCAGCAGAAGCTGGCTCTCAAGGAGTTCAGCTTCGGCACAGCGCCGCCTCCATCACCGGCTCAATGGTTGGTCGTCGTGGCGGGAAACCTGAGAACTTTAGCAACGACGAATGCTCCAGTCATTCGTCTGCTACCAGTCGGGACCGTGGTCGCCGTGCTGGAAACAGGCTTCGGTGCTGCGCAAGACTGGAAGAAGATTCAGGCTGGCCCAGAGATCGGCTATTTCTGGGACCCTGGATATAAGCTGCAACCGGTATGAGGGAGTTTCCAGTGAAGCGCGTTTCCATTCGCGATGAGGTAATCCCGTGTGGACAATAACCCATGTCCTCGTCTTGGTTCTCGTGGCCGTCGTGGCGTATTTCGTCGGCTATTATCTCGGAGGAGCGTCAGTCCGCTAATGCGAAACATTCTCATCCTACTGATCGTCCTGATGTTTGGAGCGTGCGCCTCTCCGCCGAGCCCCATTGAGGGAACGCCGGAGACCGCCGCGACACTGACTCTAGTCGCGCCAGCCCCGCCTGCGCCATCAGGGATCGTGACGCCAACAAAGGAGCCACCGCTACGTCTGGTCGGTGTGCTTCTGGGCACGGATGGTCGCGAGGACAAGCCTGGTTACGGTATTCGCACCGACATCTTCGTCATCGTTGTCGTCGAAGTTCCCAAGCAGGGGCCGATCAACCTCACTTTGCTCGCGATTCCGCGCGATCTCTTCGTCATCGTGCCATGCGAGCCAGCCGGAGACGGCGAGACGCCGATGAACCGCGTCAACTCCGCTTGGTACCGGGGCGGCTTCGACTGCGTCAGAGAGTTGGTCGAGACGAACTTCGGCCTGAAAGTCGACGCTCCAGTCGGGCTGATCGATATGCCGGATGTGGTTCGTGTCTTCGACGCGATGGGCGGGATCGTGCTGGTGCCAGAAAAGACGCACGCCGACAAATGCCTTGAGCAACCCGTGGTCTGGGTCTCCGGCGAGACATATCGCATGAGCGGCGCGGAGGTGCTCTGCTTCGTCCGCGGCCGCAACGGCTATGGCGGCGACATCGACCGCGGACGGCGTGCCGTCGAAATCATGCGGGCGGTAGCGGTGCAGTGGCCGGCCTCGATCCTCTACAATCCTGCCAGGGCCCTGGAACTCTTGGACGCGTTTCTATTGGCGGGATGGGTCGAGACAGACGCTGATCTGGCAAACATCACCCGCTTGGCTTGGGCGATGTTGCCAAGGCTACCGGACGGTTTCGAGGTGCGATCGGCGCATCTCTTTGTCGAGGACCTCGACTTCGCCAGCCATGAACGCTACGGCAGCATTCTCATACCGCTCGTTGATCTAAAGGCATGGGCGGCTGAACAGGTGCGCTGATGGAAGAACCGTCTCTGCCTCCTCCTGCTCCCCTTCCTCCCCCGGATTCGCCCGAATCGAGGTACGGTTGGGCGCATCCGTGGATCGTGGCGGATGCTGCGGCTTGGCTCGAAGACTTCATCCGGCCGAACCACCGTGTCTTCGAATGGGGAAGCGGCGGTAGCACGACGTGGTTCGCCGCGCGCGCGGCTGAGATCATTACCGTTGAGCACGATCATGCCTGGGCCTCGGTGCTTCGGTCACTTGGCCTGCCGAACGTGACGGTCCTTGAACGGCCGGACGACTACCCAGCGTTCAGTCAATATGCGGGGGCGATCATTGGCGAGGGCATGTTCGACATCATTCTGATTGACGGAGCCGACGGCTACGATCTGGGGATGGTGGGCAGCCGCTTCGCCTGCGCCGCGCTGGCGTCCCAGCACATCGCCGCCGGCGGCGTGATCGTCCTCGACAATGCCGGCGGGGCCAGCAATGTGCCGGCGGCCACTCTGATCGAAAGCTATATGGTTGAGAGGATCGCCTTCGTGGGTCCTGTCCTGGAACCCCCAGGCCACCATCGGAACGACGTCACCGAGACGAGCATCTTCCGGATGCGAAAGCCATGACAGTGACAGATTGGCCGTCCCTCGACCCGTATTGGTATCGGCTTGGCGTGCTACCGGGCACGGAGGAATTGCCATTCGGCATTCATGTCGGGCACACCTGGCACGAGATTGGCACGTTGTTTCGGGTCATCCAGCGATACGACGTGAAGCTGTTCATCGAGATCGGCGTCCATCGTGGCGGGCTTGCGGCGCTGCTCCTGTGCCGGAGCGCGATCCATCCGGGCTTTGGCTACCTTGGCGTCGAAATCGACCAGACAATTGTCACGGAAGCACCACGCGCCATGGCCGGCGAGCGCATCTTCTATGGCGACTGCTTTAGTGACAAGATCATGCACATGGTTCGGACGGCTGTCGAGAATCACGGCGGCGGACGGGCGATGATCTACTGCGATAACGGCAACAAGCCGAAAGAGATCGCGGCCTATGCCGACGTGCCCCGTCCCGGCGACCTGATCGGAACGCACGACTACTGGGACCCGACCCGTGACGTCCGTGACTTTCCCGGCTACGGCATCCGTGTCGATACAGTTCGGCCTGAAGTTCTGGAAGCGGACCTAGCCCCGCTCCGGACGGAGAAGTTCCGCTCTTTGCCGGCAGAGTGGCTGAAAGAAACTCGCCTCGCAATCTACGAGAGGGTTGTCTGATGGACGGCTATCCTGTGGTGATCTTGGCCGGCGGCCGTGGAACTCGCATCGAAGAGGCGACGAAGGGAATGATGCCCAAGCCGCTATTGGAGATCGGGGACATTTCGATGCTGGCTCACATCATCGGCATCTACAAGGGCCAGGGCTTCGATCGCTTCTTCATCGCGGCCGGTTATCTCCACGAGCAGATCGACCAGTGGCGGCAGACCCATCAGCGGTCTGCCTGGTGGCGCGGTGAGGAGATCACCATCGTGGACACCGGCGCGGAGAGTCAGACCGGCGGTCGTATCGGCCGGCTGGCCGAGCATCTAGGCGAACGCTTCATGCTGACCTACGGCGACGGCGTGTCGGACATCAACCTTCGCGCGCTTCTCGATTTCCATTCGAGGGCTGTCGAGCAGTCCGGTGTTCTGGTAACGCTGACGGCGGTACGGCCTCCGTCCCGGTTCGGCGCGCTAAGGATTGAAGACGGGATCGCGCGCGTCTTCGCCGAGAAACCACAGGCGGAGGAAGGTTGGGTCAACGGCGGGTTCTATGTCGTTGAGCCAGAGGCATTACGGCTCATCGCCGGCGACGCGACGATGTGGGAATACGACGTTCTCCCTGTGCTCGCCCAGCAGGGAAGGCTTGCGGCCTTCCAGCATGCCGGCTTCTGGCAATGCGTCGATATGCCGCGCGAGCAGGCGCTACTGGATGAACTCTTCAGACAAGGGAAGGCCCCATGGGCGAGATGGCTCAAGTGACTCCTTACTGGTCCGGTCGATCAGTTCTGGTCACCGGCGGGACAGGCTTTATCGGTACTGGGCTCGTCCGGGCTCTCCTCGCGCGCGGCGCGGACGTGCATGTCTTCGCGTTACCGCTCGCCTCACATATGCCCTTCTCTCAGATGCCCGAAGTCACTCGGGCCATCACTTACCACGTCGGCGACATTCGCAGTGCGCCGATTGTACGGATGGCCGTCATGCAGGCTCGCCCGGACGTGGTTTTCCATTTGGCTGCCCTCTCTCAGGTGCGCGAAGCCGCTCGCATGCCGCGCGAAGCCTTCGAAGTGAACGCGATGGGCACGGCCAACTTACTTGACGCCCTCGCGCAACCGGGCTTTGGTCCTCCGGCTATGACAGTCATTGCCTCCAGCGACAAAGCCTTCGGCCATGGCTTCATGGAATACTGGGCGAGCGGAGACGCTGAGCATCCAGTGCATCCCTACGATGTGTCAAAGATGGCTGGAGATTTGATCGCTGGCTGCTATCGTTTGCAGAAGCGCTTGCCGATTCGTATCTTGCGCACCGGGAACATCTTCGGGCCTTACGATGTGAACTGGGATCGTGTCATCCCAGGCACGATACGAAGCGCGTTGAGGGACAGACCGATCCTCATTCGTAGCAATGGCCAGCACGTGCGGGAATACATCTATCTCGACGACGCCGTTGAGGCATATTTGCGGCTGGGTGAGCAGCCCTACGATGCCGTGCTGGAAGAAGAGGGCGCGCCCTATGTGCTCGCCGGCGAGGCCGTCGCGGTTCTGCCGCTGGTCCAGAGCATCCTCAGGAAGCTCGACTGCAAGGCCGAGCCGGAGGTTCTCGACATCGCCAAGGACGAGAATCCGCTTCTCCGTCTGGTGACGGGGGGGCCGCTGCCGCACCTAAGGATGATGCCCCACACGACACTGGATCGGGGGCTCGATCTGACAATCGCTTGGTTCCTCCAATGGCTCGAAGCCACCAGACCCGAGCGTATTCGGTCGGATCGTGGGCGATGACAGACGTCAATGTTGACCTCGCTGGCCGCATCTCCGGCATCGAGTCCGTCGAGATCGAAGACGTGTTGCTTGTCCGCCTCGATCATTTCAGAGACAGCCGCGGCCAGATTCTCAAAATCTGGCGTGACGACTCGCCGATCATGGCGGACTGGAAGATGGGTGAGATTTACGTCTCGACCGCATACCCCGGCATCGTGAAGGCGTGGCACCGTCACACGAGAATGACACTGCGCTATGTCTGTGTGCACGGGAAGGCGCAGATCGGTCTTGTCGACACACGACTGCGCAGCGCGACCAAAGGGCGGACGGCGACGATCTTTCTCGACGCGGCCCAGCCGGCGATGCTCGTCATCCCGCCGTTGCTCTGGAACGGATTTCGGTCGGCTCTTGAAGACGACAGTTGTGCCATTCTCAACCTGCCTGATCTGGCGCACGATCCTGCGGAGATCGAGCGCGCGCATCCAGATGGTTACCTGAGCCCGCTGCGCGGCTACTGGGGTCCCTATCGGGAGGCAGGGTGAGGACTGAGCCGACGCGCCTCTACATCTTCGACAAGGACGGCACGCTGATCTTCTCGCCGCCGGGGCACATCCCGCGCCTGCCGACGGACCAGACCTTCATGCCGGGCGTCGAGGAGAAGTGCCAAGCGCTACGCGAGAATGGAGACATCCTGGCCGTGGCGAGCAATCAGGGCGGCGTTGCGATGGGGATAATCAGCCTTGCTGAAGCTGAGGCGATGGTGCGCGATGTGGCCGAGCGGATTGGGGCGACCTACTACGAATTCTGTCCGTACCATCCAGAGGGGGCGCTGCTCGATTTTCGACGTGATGCCGCGTGTCGGAAGCCGCGGCCTGGGATGATCCAGAGCCTAAAACGCAGGGCCAGCGTTCCGTGGTCGTCGATCGTCTTTGTCGGCAACGATCCCGACGACTACGGCGCGGCCCTGGCGGCCAACGTGAGGTTTGTGTGGGCGAACGATTTCTTCTAGGCGACTTGCCCGTCACCGGCGAGGTCGACGATGAATCGCTCGACGCCAACGTCGGTTGGATCGCGGCCGGGGCCCAGCGCTTCGGCAAGGCTGCTTTCGCCATGCGCGATCAGCACATCGTACAGCGTCTTGCCACGGAAATGACGGTCGCGCTCGATGGGCAGACCAAGCGGGCCACGCGCGCCGGCCAGTTCGTTCAGAGACCAGTAGCCGAGTTCGGTTTCCATTCCGACGACCAGGCCGAAGAAGCGCCAGTCGCCGTCGATTTTCTCGCCTTCGATGGCATACCAGGTCCAGGACGAGTCGGGCGTGAAGAACTTGACGACGACAGGCACCTGCCTGGCGTCTTTGCCGTCCTGCGATCTCAGGGGCGGCAGCGCGGCGATGGTTTCCTTCGTCAGAAGCATCATCAGGACACCTCCCGGCTGAAGTTGAGGCCGCAGAACCGGCAGCGCAGATGGAGAAGCCGGCCGAGAATTCCCAGGACGAACGGCTCGCCGCCGCAGTACGGGCATTCTGGATGGACCTCTTCGATGTCGGCCACGTCGGCCTCGTCGTTGATCCAGTCGTCGGCGCGGCGGTCGATGTCTTGGCGAAGCTCAGTGGTCATCAGGATAGGCTCCATGGCTTTCTCCTTAGGCGTAGGCCGACCAGTTGGAGGGCTTGCCGTCCCACAACTGGGCCCAGCCGCAACTGTTGGGCGATCCGACACCGATCTCCGTGCCGCGGCCGAAGATCACCTTGCGGCGGATCGGCGAGACGTTGGGAAGGAAATTCCCAATGTCGGGCACCGAGCGCCCGGTCATCCATGCGGCGTCCGGCGTGGGCACGATCTCGGAGGCGATGCGCCGCAGCGTCACGAATTTGGCGCTTCGACCGACGATCTGCCAGAAGTCGATGTTCGTCTGGTCGTAGCCCCATGAGTGCTCGACGACCGTGCCGACTCTGTAGACCTGGGGGACTTCGGGGGCCTCGGGAACTTGGTTATTCATTGGCTGTCTCCTCCGCACACAGTATACCGCTATCGGTACCCCGTGTCAAGAGGCATCTGAGAACGTCTGTGCTAGGCTGTCCGGCGCTCCAGCTACAGGCAGCGGAAGGAGGCAACCAAGATGGAGCGCATTGTCGTAGGGCGCTACAAGCACCCGGAGACGCATGGCTGGGCCGGCTGGGTGATGCCGGACGATCAACAGGCGAACGCCGAAGGTTTCTACGGGCCGCCGAGTTGGGCTCTGTTCATCACCACCGATGGCCATGTCTCGCTGGGCATCCGGACCGAGCAGGACGAACTGCTCTTCAGCGACACTCGCGGGCCGAATCACCCGCAGACGTGGAGCCTCGTGCCTGGCGACCCGGAGCCCTAGCGTCACAGAGCGGGGCAGGAGGCCCCGCCGGCTCCGAGAGAGGGACAATATGACAATCCTACATAGAATCAGTTGCCTTATCGGTCTGCATTTGCGCTGGAGGGTGCCGCTCGAATACCGGACGGGCGACAACCTGGCGTATGGTCCCATCCTAGGCTGGGCAGTTTGGTGCCCCAAGTGTGGCCGGATCACGGCGAGGCTGGATGTCAATGCGAATTGATCTGCTCTGCAACGACGGATCGCCCTTAGCGGTCATCCCGGACGACATCTACGGTAGGGGTGTCGGGGGTGCCGAGATGGCGATGCTTTCACTCATGGAAACGTTCGCCAAGCGGGGCCACGAGGTCCGCGTCTTCAATGATCCGCGTATTCCCGGCTTTCATCGCGGCGTATCCTTCCTGCCGCTTGCGGCCTACGAGAATCGTCTGCCGCGGGACGTTCTCATCATCTTCCGCAGCCCAAATAATCGAGTCCGATTCCCCGATGTGAGTCAGGATCGTGTCCTCTGGTGGTCAACCGACCAATATACGATCGGCAATTTTGCCGTTCTCGCCGGACAGGTTCAATACTGCATCGCCATTTCGGCCTTCCATGCCGACTACCTGGTGAGGACTTACCACATCGACCGGGCCAAGATCGGCGTCATCGATTTGGGAGTGAGGCTTGAGGACTACGCGGCCGACACGGCCAAGGTACGCAATCGTCTCATCTTCACCTCTGTACCGGATCGTGGGCTTCAGGTCCTGCATGCTGTCTGGCCTCTCTTACTGCGGCGGGTACCGGATGCGACGCTTGCGATCACAAGCGATTATCGCCTATGGGGTCTCGCCTATCCGAACAATCAGCAGCACCGGCTAGCCTGGGCTGGAGCGGAAGGCGTGCGCTTCCTTGGGCGTGTTGACCGCATGACACTCGCGCGGGAGCAATTGGAGGCAGAAATCCTTGCCTATCCCTCGACCTACGAAGAGTTGTTCTGTCTCGCTGTGGCCGAGGCCCAGGTCGCTGGAGCCCTGCCAGTAACGACAACCTTCGGGGCCCTTCCGACCACGAACCAGCATGGCATATTGGTCGCCGGCAATCCGACCATGCCTCGGTTTGTCGAGGCTTTCGTCGACCGGATTGCCTCATTGCTCGGCGACGAGAGGTCTTATCTGGAGCAGAAAAGCGAACTCATGCGCATCGCGGCCAGACGTCGATTCGCATGGGATGGCATCGCCGAATCCTGGGAGCACGTTTTCGAGCACGGCAAGATACCGGAGGGCTCGTGATCGTCTATATTAGTGACTTCGATATGATCGGATCGGGTTACATGCAGTTGTCCATCGCGCTTTGCCGAGAACTCGCCGAACGCGGCTATAAGGTCACGGCGTTAGGTATCGGCTACCAAGGCGCGGAACATAACTGGCCGTTTTCCATTATTCCCGTTCGCCAATCCCAGTCGATGATGGTCATTCGGGCCATGTGGCAGAACTTGCTCTACCTCGCGCAGAGCGGCCAGCACGATCAAATCGAGGCGGTCGTGGTCGCGCTCGATATTCCCTACCAGGCCAGGATTCAGGAGATGATGCAGGGGCCGATGCGAAAGCCGATGGTGGGCATTTTCCCTGTCGAATCGGGCCCGCTGATCTCATCGTGGGCCGCTCCGGTCGCGGCCATGGACGAGAAGCTCGTGATTTCCCAGTTCGGTCTCGCTGCTATGAAGGAGTCGGGCGTCGAGGGAACCTTCCTTCCGCTCGGCCTCGACACCGAAGCCTGGCGGCCGCCTTCGACGGCAGAGAGAGCGGCGCTTCGAGAATCGCTCGGTTTCAGCAGCGATCAATTCGTCGTGCTGACTGTCGCCGACAATCAGGAGCGCAAGAATCTCTGGGCGGCCATGGAGACGGTTCGTCTATTGAGCCAGGACATCGATGCTCAATGGATCGCTGTCACCCGAGTTCATTCGCCCTATGGATGGCGCATCGACGAACTAGCGATAGACATGAAGATCGTTGATCGCGTAATGACCTTCGACCGCGGATTGGCCTTCGACCGGCTCTGGACGCTTTTCGCCGTCGCCGACGCGTTCTTGCTGCCAAGCAAAGCTGAGGGATTCTGTATGCCTCTAATAGAGGCGATGGCTTGTGGCTTGCCGGTGGTGGCGACTGACTGCACCGCCGTGCCCGAACAGATTTGGGACGACTACCCGGTGAACACGATCCCACGGGGGTTCCCGATCGCCGTCGAATATCGCAACATCGATGTTTGGGGGAACTCGATGCGGTCGTGGGCTTCACCCTCGGATGCCCGCGACAAACTCAAGACTATCGCCGAGTGGCGGAAGGCTGGTGACCCCCGTCTGGCTGAGATTATCGCGCGCGGGATCGCCTATGCTCGCAGTCGCACTTGGCACCGAGCCGGGGACGTTTTGGCGGCGGCCATCGACCGGGTCAAAATCAGGGCTATCGCGCCGCCTCCGCCTGTTCTTCCGGGGCTGGAACCGATGACCGTTCCGAGAATCATCCCGCAGCGATTTGCGGAGGACGGCGCTGGGGATCAGTTGGTGCCTGAGCGCTCGGCTCGGCCGCTGCCGAATGGGGGTGCATAGTGAGTAGGAAGCACAGGCGCGAGCGTCAGAAAGCCGAGTATCAAGAAGGACAGCGTCAACAGCAGCGCCGGCAACAACGCGAAGCTGTCCTGCCTTCTATCGACGCCGATCTCGGCCTCGTCGACATCCTCATGCCGATCTTTGGCGAATGGAACTTTGCGGAGAAGGCGCTTGATTGCCTGCCTCAAGCGGCCGCCGGCCTCAATGAGGGGTATCGCGTGATCGTTGTGGACAACGGCACGCCCGCTTGGAAGGACGCCCAGGGGAACGAGGTGTCACCTGAGGCTCAAGCGATCGCCGTCCGTGAGCGGCTCCGCCCCAACGATGTTTTTTTTAGGCTCGATCCTAACCAGGGCTATCCCGCCGCTGTCAACGCCTGCGCTGCTCGGGGGCGAGCGCCGCTAATCCTTGTTTTGACGGCGGACGTCTATCTCTTCCCAGGGGCTCTGGCGAATATGGTCCGAGCGCTGGATAACCCGGCCTATGGCGTTGTGGGACCGCTGCTGATCTTTCCTGAGGGCACGCAAGCTGGGCCGCCGGGCCGGGTTCAGCACGCGGGCATTTCCATTGACATCCGAGGTGGCGCATACCATCAGTTCATAGGCTGGACGCCCGACAATCCCCGCGTGACCAAGCCGGTCGCCGTCGCCGCTGTGACGGGGGCCTGCTTCCTGACTAGGCGGTCTCTGTGGCGGCATCTGGGCGGTTTCGCCACAGTCTACGGGAAGGGGACCTTCGAAGACATGGAATACTGCTTCGCCGCCCGCCAGACAGGTGCCAAAGTCCTCTACCTGCCCACGGCGCGAGGCTATCATGTCGTAGGAGGATCGTTCCAGGCCGGAGCCAGCAAGGGCACCGGAGGGTTCAATCTCGCCCTGAACGAGACGATCTTCAAGGGACGCTGGGCCCATATGCTCGCTTGGGACGATTGGCGGAGGTGGTAGATGCCGGAACTATCAGACATCCCCGAAACAGCGCCGGGCGGACCTGTGTCCGGTCCGGGCGTCACGCCGCCAGGCGGCCAGCCCTCGCCGTTTCCCCACCTCGATCCGCATTACCGACCCGCCACTGAGGATTCAGGTATCGTCGTGCGTTTCATGGGCAACACCGCTCGGGTGGCCGAGATGCGCTTTCTCGGTCAGGTCGATCCGTTCCAATTGCTCGCGCTCGGCGAGTTTCTCAAGTTCAAGGCGACGCAGATGATCGCTCTCGCAGAAGCGAAGGAACTTGCGGAGCGCCAAGCCCAGGAAGAGGCCGCCCGGCGGAATAAGCCTGTGATCGCCACGCCAGGAGGGCATTTCGTGTTCCCCGATCAAGAGGATGCGATGAGGCGCGGCGGTGGGCGCTGAGTTCTTCCACCTGACGCCCGTCATCCTGACGGACGATCTGTTCTGGTCGCTTCAGAGCGAGTGCCTGAACAGTGGGACCTTTGGCCAGCGCCAGGCTGCCTACACGATCGCCGAGCAGCAGATGATCCGAGAGATCGGGACGCCGCTCATCCCGACGACTCTCACTGGCACGTATATGGCTCAGATGCCTGCCGAACCGCTGGTCTTGGAATTCAACCGCGTCTCTAGGATCGACTCTGTTGTTGGTCTTGCCGTGGAAGGTCACGACTGTGAACTCATCGAGTATGGCGGTTGTGGACTAATCCGCTCACAGTACGGCTACGTCGATCTCAGGATCGTAGAGGGCTATCTTCAGAGTCTATGCGGATGCGCGCCTGGGATGATCTACCAGTTCCGTGTAGCTTACACCGCCGGCCTGCCCACCGGTATCTCGGCCGTAGATAATGGCCTGCATGTCGCCCTTGTCATGGCTGCCGCCCAAGCTCTGAAAGAGATCGTTGATCCTGGATCGAACGAGGGAGGTCCGGGCGCACCCGGCCTCACGGGATGGAGTGCGCAGGGATACAGCGAGAGCCGCGTCCAGCCGCGGATGACGCCTTTCGGGCAGAACGCGCTAGGCAATTACATTTCCAATCTGGTGCGGCACCTGAAGATTTACAGACCGCTGAGGATGTGAACTGTGCCGGCGGGGCTCAATGCCTGCATGCGGGTCTGGAGAATGGAGAACGACCCGCTGGATGACGACCAAGTCGGCGGAGCAATGGTTTCCGGGACGATCGTCTACGACGACGTGCCGTGTCGGTTGACGCCGGTGGCCGCCAGCCAACTGCTCTTGCAGCAGGGCCTAGAGGTCCAGAGGACGATGAACGTCCTTACGCGGCCGGCGAGTATGGTGATCTACGAGAGGGACGTAATCGAGATTGTGCGGCCGACCTACCACCCGAATTACGGCCAGCGCTTCCGTGTGCTCGATGTGGAGCGGACCGCGGTTCATCCAGCCGACCGTCGGGGCTACATGACGCTCGTCGTTGACCGCTACGACCGGACGAGGCAGAACCTTCTTGTATGACAGCCTACCGCACGGGCAGCCAATCGGAGTTTGTTCACCGCGTTGCTATCGGCTCGGCGAAAGGTCTGCTCGCGTGGGGCCATCTTACGCGGCAGAGCGCGACGCTGAAGGCTCCGGTGCGAACGGGCCGGCTGGCCAGGAGCATCGATCTGGGAGAAGTCGTCGAGGACGCGGTGATGGTCTGGTCAATTTCCGTCGGTACCAATGTCGAATACGCCGCAGCCCAAGAGTTCGGCTCCGGTATTCACGCGCAGAATCCGGCAGACCGCCAACTTATCAAGATCGAGGCGCGCCGAGCGAAGGCACTGGCATTCGAATGGCCAGGTGGTCCGAAAGAGTTATCTGCCTATGATCCCGCTAGCGGCCTCTTCTTTTTCAAAGCCGTCTATCATCCCGGCGTACCTGCGCGTCCGTATCTCCGGCCAGCACTGCAAGAGAACCGAGAGAAGGGCATTCGTCTTGCAGTGGGCGCGATCGTCGCCGAATTGCGTAGGCAGGGATGATTCCCAACAGCGTCATTCAGGCCGATTTCATCTCGGACCTGCTGGGCTTCGCGACACTCACGGCCATCTTGAACACGCCCCAGGAGGTGCGAGAGGACCAATATCAGGGCACGAAATTCGGCTACCCCGCGATCCGGGTTGCGATCTTGCAGCAGACTCCGATTACGGAGCCAGAGCCGTGCGATCTGGCGCGGCTGGCGCTTGCCATTCGGTGCTATGCGGAGGGGGCATCGAGCCTGGTCGCCGACCAGATGGCGGGGATCGTCAACGGAAGGCTCCACCGGCGCTATCCCTTTCACGGGACGGGCTGGTACAGTTTCCTGCGCAGCGACGGGCTCATTAGCGCGCTGCGTGTGAATGAGCGACTATGGCGGGCTGAGGCACTGTTCGGAGGCGTAGTCTATCCGACGTCCTAGAGGGAGGTCGCATGGATAGCACAAAGAAGGCGGAAGAATCAGGTGTCTCGGAGCGATCCGGGGTAAAGCCTGCGGAAAACGAAGCTGGAGCCGCCAAGAGGCGGTACGCGGCCGCCGATGGCGGCTCCGGCTTCCATGCAGCGGTCCCGGTCCGCAGTATGTGGCCGGCCGTGCTCATCATTCGCGGTACCCCCAGCGGCGGGGAATACCGGTGGGATGGGCCCGGCGCAGTCCTCATGGTTGCGGCCCAGGATGTCGAGCATCTGCGGACCTACAACCACGGCGGCGAACGCGCGTGCTGCGGTGGCGGGCCGCGGGTCTACTTTGAGTTCCCCGGAGGTAAAGCATGAGTCTAGTCACTGGCGCTCCCGTCGGGAACGTCATCACCCAAGAAGAAACCTTCATCGAGGGCGCGCCCTGGATTTACTATCAGGACGAACGGGCCGACCTGCTCAGCAACCCGGACGTCGACAACTTCTACTACGGGTTGTCGGGGACCGTGACTTACCCCGTCTATGCCCTCGCGTGCTACGAGGATGTGCAACTCGGGTCGGATTTGACCGTCAATGCCGTGCGCTGCGACAAGAGCGGCGACAAGACGGCCATCCAGAAGTTGAACCATCTCGAATTCACCTTCTCGCTGAGCACGCTCTTTCCGCTCACGACTCTCGCACCCATCATCAAGGGGTCGACGCCCGTCGTGGTCACCGACTTCGAGAAGATGGGCATTGGGCAGATCAACAACGCGGCTTACTACCACGTCTATCTGCCCAAGGTGTACGACGAGGCCGAAGGGGACTTCGTCTCGATCACGATACCGAGGGCTCAATTCGTCGGCGCTTGGACGCTCCAGATGCCCAGTGGCAACCGTTGGCTGCTGACGGGGATCGCTGCCTGGGGCTTCGTGGACGACAGCAAGCCCGCGGGTCAAGAGTTCGCGACGATCATCCGCTTCGACCGCGACGCGCTGTAAGCCTTGCGGGAGTCGCTGCTGCGGCTCGGGCAACCGGAGCCGCAAGTCGCTTTCACGCTCGGTGGGCGCGGGTATGTCGCTACCCGCGCCCGCCTGGGCAACTTCCTCCACATGCAGCAGGCTCGGGAGGAGATGTCCTCGGCCGCTCAGAACGGGGACACCGGAGCGATCGCCGATAGCCTATTTCTGTGGCTGAGCGCTGCCGCCGGCGCTGGCAGGGCCGAGTTTGAACAGGCTACCTGGATCGAGATTGGGGTAGCTTTCGCGAACCTCAGCGACATCAACCGGATGGATCAGTTGCCGATCATCCGTTATCCGTCAGGCAACCTCAAACCCGTCAAATGGGATTTCCGGGGCCGCGAGGTCATGGCCTGGATCGATGCCATCGCTCATGCCTATGGATGGTCACTCGATGAAATCCTAGCTCTCTATCCCGAGGAGGCTTTGGGTCTCTTGCAGGAGATTAGCGCTCGCGAGTACCACGAGCGTCGCTTCCAGCATGCTCTATCGGAAGTCGCCTATGAGGTGAGGCGGGACGGGAAATCCGTTTACCATCAGCTTGATCCACCGTACTGGATGGCCGTCGGCGAGCCGCACAAGACGAAGATTCCGAGGAAGGTGCTTCCGCTCGGCAACATCGTCTTCCCCAAGAACGCACCAGAAGAACTGGTTCACTGATGCTCGCCGATCCTGCGCCCATGAGCGTCCGCGAAGCGATCGAGGCCGCCAAGATTATCACTCCTCACCTGGCGGTGCTACGTCAGGCGGAGGGAGGCTTTGATCTAACTCATCGTCTACTCGATCTTCTCTATGGCGATCATCCGGCGCAACCTTTCCGCTTTCTCTCGCTGGCGCACCACATGACGATGGACGATTTGGCTGCGGCGCTGGAACCAGAAGGCGGCCGCGGCGTAGCATTGGCCCTCACGCAGGCCCTAGTGGCCAATCCGCTACCGGACCTGATGAATTTCGCGTTCCTAGTTGGCGTCTCGTCAGAGGGATGGAATGGCTGAAGGCGATCCCATCGATGAGGTCTTCGTCCGCCTTGGCCTCGACGCAACGGCCTTCGTCGATGGCCTAAAAGAGGGCTTCGACAAGGGTCTCGAAGAGGCGGGGAGATTCGGCCAGGAAGCGCAGGAGGCGATCAGCGCTGCCTTCTCTGAAGGCTTATTTGGCGCGACGGTCGCGGAGACAGCAACTGATCTCGGCGTGACTATGGAAGAGGCTGCGGCAGCTATCAAGGAAGCCGGCTTCGCAGCCGAATTCACAACCGAGCAACTGACTCAGATGGGAAAAGCCTACCAGGCTGATCTCGTCGAGCAGTTCCGCTCTGTGACCATTCAGGCGAATGAAGAGGTTCGGACACAGGGCAAGATCAGTGAAGAAACGGCCGAGAAGCTCGCCATGTTATCGAAGGAACTCCAAGCCGCCGCGGCTGGCAATCAAGCGATGGCCGCGGCGGCTCAGTCGGCCGCGAGACAGACGCAGGACTTGGCTCCCCGCGCGGACCAGGTGTCACAAGCGATTCAACAGATGGTCGGTGCCCGTGTGGGGGGGCCTCTCGGTGCCCTCGTGAGCGGCATCGGCAAGATGGCTCCGGCGCTCTTGGCCGCGACGGTTGCCTTCAAGGCGCTTGACTCGGCGAGGCAGTTCGTCGACCAAGCTGTAGATGAGGTCATCTCGCTGTCGGAGGCCCACATCCAATTGGGCATCGCCGTCCGGGCCAATCAGCGTGCCTTCGGCGAGCAAGCTGGAACAGTTGAAGAATGGACGCAGTTTGCCGAGGAACTGTCAAAGAAGTACGGCATCATGTATGGGGAAACGATCCGTGCGACCACGGCGGCCAACCGGCTGACGGGTGATCTTGGTCTGAACCGCGAAGAAATTATGAAGCTGACAGACGCGGCGGCCGTCTTCTCTCAGGCGACCGGCACCGAGTTGACTGGCAGCATGCGTCAGTTCGCCTTCTTCCTGAACACCGGTGTGTCCCGTGCCCTGCGCATGAACGGCATCGACACAAGCGTTGCCGCCCAGAAACAGATCGCGCTGGCCCTCGGTATCAGGAAGCCGACTGAGCAGTGGACGGAGCAGGAACGGATTCTCATTCGCACAACGCTGCTCTATCGGGAGACAGACAAGTTCGCCGAGGATGTGGCGAATGCTCAAGGCGCGATGGCCAAGCAGATAGAGCAGGCTAACGTCGCGCTCGATGAGCAGAAGCGGGCTCTGGGAACCGAGCTTGCGCCCCTCATCGTTCAGACTAATATCTTGTGGACCAAATTCATCACGGCAGTCGTCGAAGGTTTCTCTAAGTGGGCCCAGATTGGCAGGCAGTCAACAGCCGCCGTCACCGCGGTATTCATAACGATCTATGAGTTCATCGTTCAGGTCACACAAGCGTTCGAGGGCTTCTCGCTCGTCGATCTGATCTTTAGCAAAGATGCACAGGCGACTGTACTGAACCGGTTGGCGGAGACTTTCGGAGGTTTCCGCGACAATTTGTCCAAGAATATCGGCGAGGCCATTGAAGGCTCGGATGAGGCGATGCGAGTGGCCGCGGGGCATCTCGGTGACGCCTTCGGCGTCGCGCTCGATCCCGTTGCTGCCCATGCGGCCGAGGTCGCCGAACAGGTCGATGCCTCGTTCAACCAGATCGCGCAGGCGCTCGACGAATTGTCCAAGAAGTACGAGGAAGCCGCGGCCGAGATCGAGAAGAACTTCTATGACAGGCTGGAGCAGATCGACAGGGATTTCAACCTGTCTATGCTCGATGCGAGTAAGGACCTATCCCGTGACTTAGAGGATATCAACAGAGACGCGGCACAGCAGAAGCAGGATGCTATCCGCGATTCGCAGCGCGACGAAATCCGCATCCGGCAGGACCACTTCATCCGCATACGCAATTTGGAGAGGCGTTACCTCTTTGAACTGGAAGACGCCGTTCGGGATCGGGACGCTCGCCAGGTCCTGATGCTCATGCGGCGGCACAACATTGAGGTCGCCGAAGAGAACGAATCGTTCGATCTTGCGCAACAGCGGCGGCGGGAGGCGCTTACTCAGGAACTCGCAGACATCGAGCGTGCCAGGCTGCGCCGACGTGCGGAGCGCTATCAAGACTATCGGGAGGAGATAGAAGACGTCCGCCTCCAGGCGGCCCGCAAGGCCGAAGAGGCTAGGGCCGAGAGAATGCGAGCGTTGGCCGAACTGATGGAGGATAACAAGAAGGCCATCGAGGCGGTTTTGGCCCAAGTCGCTGAGGCGGGCGGATTGAGCCAGGAGGTTCTGGCTGGTCTCGCGGAGGAATTGCAGACGTTGGCCTCCCAATCGAGGGGGGCCATGCAACAAATCGCGCAGGATGCGGTCAACTTCATTGCTCAACTTCAAGCAGCGATCGGTCAGGCGCGATCACTGATGGGCGGTTCCGACGGCCGGCTCACGCGCGTCGCCCCTGGCGTCTGGTCGAGGATGGCCACAGGCGGTGGCATCATTTCCCACCAGGCGGGAGGTTCCTTCGTCTACACGTCACCTCAACTCATCCGTGTGGGCGAGCGGCCGGAGCGGGTGGACGTCACGCCGCTTGGCGGACAGGGGCAGCCTCTACCTGGCTTCGGTAGCCGCGGCGGTGGACCCGAGGGCGGACGGGTCCGTATTGAGATTGGTCTGGGCGCGGGGCTCGAGGGCAAGATCGTCGACAAGGCCATGGGCGATGTCGCCGAAGTGATTCTCAACATGGCTCAGGGCGACCCGACCGGATTCGGCGGGGCCACACGGGTTGGAGGCCGGCAATGAGCGATTACGTCATCAATGGCCGCCCCATCATCCCGCCGACCGATTTCCGTTGGCGTGAGCGCAACGTACTCGACATAGCTGGCGACAACCGGCCGATCTACTCGGCCATGCGAACTGCCGAGTTGCGCTGGCAATTCGACTACTACCAGGAATTCGCCTTGCTCCAGGCGACCTTCGCCGAGATGCAGAGCACGGGCACTGCGACGGTCCGCTTGCCGGCCTATCCCGACTACATAGGCTATCCCGGTGCGACGGGCATCGCCTACGGATTCCGTGAATACAGCGGCTGTATTCTAGGGGAGCCCGTCATGGGGGCCTTCTTTGAAGGCTTCCCCAGCGACGTCGCGCTCGTGATCGCCAACATCGCGACAAGTTGACGAATGCCGATCAACCTCACCGACGCGCAGATCACACGCTTACGGCAGCGGCCCCACCGCACGCGTGTTTGGCTGTCGGTCTTCCAGCCCGGCACCGTCCTAGCGACGCGTATCAATCATCCGGGCATCGCCATGGGCGAGCGCGAGATTCAGATTTCCGTTCTGGCCGGGGATTTCAACGATGTGCAGCGGGGCATGACCTGTTATATCGGCTCCACGCCAGGCGGCCAGGACCTGGGACGCATCCGGGCGATCTCTGCCACTGGCTCTGTTCTAACTCTCGCTGAGAACGCGGTTACCTGGACGAACGGTTGGTACCTGACCGTCGTCGCCTATTACGAACCCTGGGCTGTGTTCCCTAGGATTCTCCTCGATCCGAATAACATCCCCCTCTTCTACAAAGACTTCGACATCGCTTATACCGACCAGAATCAGAACGCCGATCCGGTCGTCAACATGGGGCCGCATCATGCCGGCTTTATGGCGAGCGGAGCGCACGGCGTTTACTATTCTTCATCGGGATCGTTCAATGTCGAAGACGGATCAGCCACAACCGGCGGCCATGTCTGGGTCTTTGAGGGGGGAGTTCCCTCCGCATCCTTCGTCGCTGATCCTGGCTACATCCAATACACCGGTGCCGGCCATTTCCTGACCACTCTCCAAGTCACCGGCGACAACGGTAAGACCTTCGTCGGTCGAAGACATATTTCCATTTACACGAGGCCCGACGAGGGCCCTCGTCCGCCGATCCTATCCTGGTCGCTGAAGTCCTTGGAGGGCAGCCGAGACGATGGCGGCTATGCGGTGCGCGTCTCGATCCACGAGGCGGCCGACTTTTCCAAGTTCGTCGATGGCGCGCTGATCGTCCTCTTCACCGACGACTGGGAGGGCGGGGTCGCCGGCAAGAAAGCCGCTGGGGCGGAAAACCGGGACAGCATTCTCTTCGTCGGCTACATCGAAGACGACAGCATCACCGTAACCCCTGTCGACAACTTCCTCGAATTCAACGTCCGGTCGGTGACGGGGATCGCCCGTCGGCTCGCTACCTATTCGGCGTCTCTGGAATCAAAACAGTATGCGATGACGTGGTATGAGTACGCCCATCTGACCGCGGATAAGGCTACCGTCCACTTCCTGCGCTGGCATTCCACCTTGCTGGCGATCGCCGATTTCAGCCCAACTGGCGACGGCAAGCAGGTCCAATACGCAGACTTCCAGCGCGGCAATTTGTATGACGCCGTCAATCAGTTTTATAACTCGTCTCTTCTGGCTTCGCTCGTCGCCAACCGACAAGGCAAGATGTGGGCAGAGGTCGACGGATCGCTCATGCCGACTGGCACGGTTCGTCTGGACGCGATGGGGACCGGCTTTGTGATGTCCCGGCAGGACTGGCGGAGCCAGATTGCTTTTGGTCGCCAGGCCGCGTTTGATCGGTTGTCCTATGTCGAATTGGGAGGCCTCGGCTATGGCGGCCCTGGCACAGGAACGTTTGGAGCCTACATTGGCGGCGCTCCGGGCGAGGTCGCCGGCTATTACGGTCAGGTCGAGAGGGCTTCCGGCCTCATCGTCGAGGGCCAAGACCAACTCAACGCGCTCGTGGGATTGTCATTCGCTAGGGCCAACTCTGACTATCCCGAGGTCGAACTGCCCATCGCCGGCGACTACCGATTCATCGACATCGCGCCTCAGGGTCGCTTGCTCGTCACGCTCACTGCTCAGGAGAACTACCGCGGCATTGTCTGGGACGAGAAGCCCTTCATTCCAGGCGGCATTAGCTACGAGCCGCGCGCCGAAGACCAGGCGCTGCTTATGACCGTGCGCGCACGCGAGGAAACTCACGGGCCGCCCGGCGTTACAGTCGAGATTCCGGTTGATCCGCCATACGACGATTTTGACCTTCCTGATTGGGACATCGATTTCCCGCCGATCATTCCGTTCCCTCCGGTACTTCCGCCGATACTCCCTCCACCCGGAACAGGCAACACCGTCTATGCGCTCATCGGATCGAAGGTAGGGCGCACATCCAATTTCTTCGAGCCAGGCACGGCCACCGGAACGTGGCCGAATTGGACGGAAGTGCCGCTCACCGGCGTCACCGGATCATTGACAGGCCAATCTGGCTTTCTCGTGCTCGATACGCTCGATCCAGCGAATCGGGCGCTTCTCGGAACTTCCGTAGGCGGCGGCGTTGGCGTCCAGGGACCGCGCATCTACTACACGGAGAACCTGGCAGCCGCCTCGCCGACATGGACGGAAAT
>Ga0209751_10000866_pt1 | contig 31906 bp, 19 predicted proteins | sample RifCSP13_1_FD_184019 | JGI IMG/M metagenome (GOLD analysis project Ga0209751, IMG submission 184019) | Soil microbial communities from Rifle, Colorado - Rifle CSP2_sed 13_1 (SPAdes) (version 2) | ecosystem: Environmental > Terrestrial > Deep subsurface > Rock core/Sediment | place: Rifle...
TGGCGTTCCTTAGACTCACTCCCGACGATCCCGTGCAACAACCTTCAGAGAACCACAAGGTTCCCTTTCCACCCCATCCCGCCAAGCTCGTGAATTACCTGCCTTGTCGCCACTTGACTCTCGCATCCGATGAGAGATTCCCGCCGGTTGGCACCATCACCCCCACCCCTCTATCCCCTCCCCCCATTGCCTACCGGCACTAGGGGAGGGGACGGGGGTTTGTGGGGGAAGGAGAAGCTCCGCTTCCCCTTCCCCCGCATGTGTTCTTCCCCCTCTCCGCTGAAGTGTCCTGCGAAGCCGCCGACTCCCCATCAGCGGAGAGGGGGATTGAGGGGGTGAGGCCGAAAGAAAGCTTCGAGCATTTCGGGGTCACTCGCGTCTCTCAATAGACGCGCTTCATCGGCCTGAAGCGCGTCACCTTGACGGGTTTGTAGCGCAGCTCGATCCCGTCCGGCCTGAGGGTCGCCAGAGTGTGTTTCATCCAGTTGTCGTCGTCGCGCTCCGGATAATCCTCGCGCGAGTGCGCCCCGCGGCTCTCGTTGCGCATCAAGGCTGAATAGGCCGTGACCTGGGCCAGGTCCAGCAGACAGCCGAGTTCCCAGGCCTCGAGCAGGTCGGTATTGAAGATCCTCCCAGGGTCCTGCACGCGAACGTGCGCAAAGCGCTCTTTGAGCTCCCCGATTCGATCGACTGCCTGCCGCAGGCCGGCTTCGGCGCGGAAGACTCCCACATCCTGCTCCATGATCTCCTGCGCTTCGCGTCGCACGTCGGCGGCGCGCTCCTTGCCGTCCGCCGAGCGCATCTTCTCGAGGGCTTCGACCGTTGCTTCCTCCGGATACTTCGGCAGCGGGGCGTAGTTGCTTCCCCGGGCAAACTCGGCCGCCTGCATCCCGGAGTGCTTGCCGAAGACGATGATATCCAGCAGCGAATTGGTGCCCAGGCGATTGGCGCCGTGAACCGAGACACAGGCGCATTCACCGGCAGCGTACAAGCCGGGCATGATCGTGCTTCTCTCGTCGACCACGACCCTGCCGAACATATCGGTCGGTATGCCTCCCATAGCGTAATGGGCGGTGGGCTGGATGGGCATGGGCTGGGTGATCGGATCGACACCCATATAGGTACGGCAGAAATCGATGATGTCCGGCAGCTTGGCCAGCAACTCCGAGCCCGTTACACGGTAGGGCGTTCCATCGGGCCGGACCCGCCCGTCGGCTTCGGCGTAGCGATTGACCGTCTCGGGGCGCATGTCCAGGTACAGATAGCGCCGCCCGCCGATGCCGTGCCCCTCGCGCATCTCGAGGTACATCGCCCGGCTTACGACGTCGCGCGAGGCCAGATCTTTCACGTGCGGGGCGTAGCGCTCCATGAAACGCTCCCCACTGTCGTTGATCAAGACCCCGCCCTCGCCACGCACCCCCTCGGTGATCAGGATTCCCATGCGGAAGATCCCCGTCGGATGAAATTGAAAGAACTCCATGTCTTCGACGGGAACCCCGCGCCGCATGACCACGGCCGTCCCGTCGCCGGTGCAGGAGAGAGCGTTGGAGGTGACCTCCCACACCTTCCCCCAGCCGCCGGTAGCGAAGATCACCGCCTTGGCGTGGAACACGTGCAGCTCGCCCGTGGCCAGCTCGAGGGCGACGACCCCCCGCGCCGACCCGCCCTCGACGATCACATCCAGCACCTGGTACTCGTCGTAGAAGTGGACCTTGTTCTTGATGCTCTGCTGGTAGAGCGTCTGCAGGATCATGTGACCGGTCCGATCGGCGGCGTAGCATGCCCGGCGAACCGGCTGGCCGGTCACGTTGTTGGTATGACCGCCGAAGTAGCGCTGAGCAATCTTGCCCTCCGGGGTCCGGTTAAAAGGAAGACCCATGTGCTCGAGGTCGTAGATCGTTTCAACGGCCTGCTGGCACATGAATTCGATGGCGTCCTGATCGCCCAGGTAGTCGCTGCCCTTGACCGTGTCGAATGTGTGCCATTCCGGCCGGTCTTCCTCTTCACTGCCCAGGGCGGCGCATACGCCGCCTTGGGCAGTCCCGGTGTGGGAGCGAATCGGGTAGAGTTTGCTCAGCACGGCCGTATCGGCGCCGCGCGAGGCGTACAACGCCGCCATCAATCCGGCGCCCCCCGCGCCGACGATGACCACCTCGTGCTGGTGATTCTGGGTCATGGGTGGTCTCCCGCGAGGGTACGGATGAATCCGCCGGCCATCGTCAACGCACGCCTCCGACGATGGCCACTGCCCCGACGGCGGTGATGGCGGCCCAGCCGATCAGCAGGAGCCGGGGGAGAAAGGCCCGCCAGCCCGGGTTCCGGACGTAGTCGGAGAGCACGTTACGTAACCCGTTCATGCCATGGGCGAAGGTGAACGAGAGCAGAGCGACGTCGTAGATCCGCCAGCCGATCGTCGCCCAGCGCAGGGCGACGTAGTCCAGGGTGATGCCATGGACCCCGACGATGATGTCGTTCAACAGGACGTGGATCCATACTAGCGGCACAAGCAGTACGCCCGACCAGCGCATGAAGAGCCACATCCAGGTTTCGAAGTTGCGCGATAGCCCGCCTTCGGGTGTGCGAAAGGAGACGATCCGGGAGACGACGATCAATGCCGCGAGCAGGGCCAGGGCGACCCCGACGTCGGCCCACAAGGGCAGTCCTATCGGTGCTCCGCTTTCGGGCGCACAACGGCAAATGTTGTTCAGATAGAGCGACCGTCCCATCAGAAATGCGGCCGGCAGCCAGAGCACCACGCTGACCGCGATCACGCCCCAGAAGAAACGCCGCGCGGTGTGCTCGTTCCAGCGGTCAGGCCGCTGGTCGAAGTAGATGATCTTGTAGCCGTTGAGGCCGTGGAAAAGCACGGCGGCGACCAGGGCGATCTCACCCAGCATCATCGGCGTTGTGCGGTAGAGGTCGATGGCGTGCGAATACAAGTCGGGGAAGAAGTAGACCGTCGAGGTATCGAGGATGTGAATGGCCAGGAAGAGCAGGACGGCCAGTCCAGCCACCCGGTTGAGGAGGTAGCTCCACTGCCCTTCACGCCCTTGGTAACGCCAACCGCCTTCGATCGTGGCGGAGGTGGTCGACATAAGCCGCTCCTCTCGACCTGATTCGGGCAAAGGCATTCGGATTCTAGCACAACCGAACGGGCGAACCCGGCGGCGGGGCGAGCTGCCGGCGCGGTTTCGGAAGAATTGGGTAAGATTTAGGGGGCAAGATAGCGACGCAAAGCGTAATGCGTGAAACGTAATGCGTGCAACGTGAAGTACGGATCAGGAGGTTGATTCAATGAAGAGCGAGGTTGCAACGCTGGGGGGTGGGTGTTTTTGGTGTCTGGAGGCGGTCTACGATGAGCTTAAGGGGGTGACCGACGTCGTCTCCGGTTATTCCGGCGGCCATGTCCAGAACCCAACCTACGAGCAGGTCTGCGGCAAGCACACCGGCCACGCCGAGGTGGTCCAGGTGACCTTCGACCCCGAGGTGATCTCATTCCGAGACGTGCTTAAGGTGTTTTTCACCATCCACGACCCGACGACGATGAACCGTCAGGGGAACGACGCCGGGCCGCAGTATCGCTCGGCGATCTTCTATCACACTCCAGAGCAGAAGGCTGCCACTGAAGAGACCATCGCCGAGTTGACTCAGGAGGGACTGTGGCCGCGGCCGATCGTGACCGAGGTGACGGCGTTCGAGGTCTTCTACCGGGCCGACGAGTACCATCAGGAGTACTTCGCCCGCAACCCGTACCAGAGCTACTGCCAGGCGATCATCGCGCCGAAGGTAGCCAAGTTTCGGAAGACGTACGTCGAGAGGCTGAAGGCGGAGGTGGCGCACTGAGGGGACGGCGGACGATAGACGACGGACGACCGGGAACCGAAGACCGGGGACTGGGGAGCTGAAGGAGGACGGGCGAGCGAGGATCGACGGGCGCGGCTGCGAGGGACAAGCGAGTCTGGAGTCCGGAAGCTCTGCTTCCGGGCACGGGCGAAGCCCGTGGGCCGGGGCTATTGTGATCCGAGATTGAACCCGGAAGCTTCGCTTTTTCTACAAATGACCGAAGACCGGGGACGGACGACGGGCGGTAGACGATAGACGATAAGAGACTGCGCCCGAAGGACTACTTGGGCGCAGTCTGTTTCTTGGCGGGAAGAGCGGGGTGAGTCATTGGGACCACGAGGTGGGTTGGCGGTCCCAGCGGTGAGAGCGAAGTTGGAGGAGCAGTTCCGGATCAAAGGGGACGTTGTCGCTGACGGCCAGGTTGGGCTCGACGTGATGCAACTTGCGCATCCCGGGGATGACGGTGCTGACGTCGGGGTTGGCCAGGATGAACCGCAACGCGAGCTCGGGCATGGTCATACCCTGAGGGACGAGCGGGCGCAGGGCTTCGGCGTGTTCCACGCTGGCCTTCAGGTTCTCCGGGACGAAGTAGGTGTTCCGCCAGTCGCCTCGGGGCCAGCGGCTGTCGAGAGTCAGCGTACCCGTTAGGGTGCCTTCGTCAAACGGAACCCGGGCGATCAGGGCGATGTCCAGCTCGCGGCACAGCGGGAAGAGGGCATCCTCCGGCGCCTGATCGAAGATGTTGTAGATCACCTGCACAGCGTCGACCATGCCGGTACGAAGCCCCCACAGCCCGTTCTCCGGCTCCCAGCGGTTGAGGCTCAGGCCGAAAGCGCCGATCAAGCCTTCGCGCTTGAGGTCGTCGACCGCGCGCTGCCACCGTTCGTCTTCAGCCCAATTGTCGTCCCACACGTGAAACTGAATGAGGTCCAAACTGTTCAGGCCGAGATTCTTGAGGCTCTTCTCGGTGTATGCTCGGATGTGACCGGGCGGGTAGGTATCAGCTAACGTATCTTGCGGTCTGGCCGGCCATTTCCAGTTCTTGGGCGGGATCTTCGTCGCGGTATAGAGCCGCATCTCGGGGTGTGCGCGCACCAGCTCGCCTAGCAGTCGCTCGCTGTGTCCGTCGCCGTAGGCCCAGGCGGTGTCGAAGAAGGTGCAGCCAAGCTCGACGGAGCGGTTCAACGACTCCCGCGATTCGTCATCGTCGTAGCCGGTCCACCCGGCCATCCCCCACATGCCGCAGCCGACTTCGCTGACCTGCCAGTTGGTGCGGCCAAAGCGTCGGGAGAGCATGCTGATCTTTCTCCTCAGCTGTGATGAGACAAGAGCCCCAGGTCATCGTCCCGTTCGACAAAGCATAACATCTTACCGAAGCGTAGCCAGGAAGGCCAAGAACCCTCCTACCTCCAGGACCACCATCACCAGAAGAAGCCCAACGCCCATAACCATCAGGACCGGCCGACCGCGGATGCTTTTCTGCAACCAGGAAGGTGGCTCACCCGCAATGAAGGAATAATCCCGGACCCGGCGGCGGTTGAGGAGCCAGAGGGAGAGGAGAAGCGCGATGAGGCTGTAGATCGGCAGACTGAGAGACAGGTTCCCCAACCCGCCTGGTATCCACGCTCGAAGATTCCACAGGCAGAGCACAAGCGATGCCCCGGCCAGGCCGTACCAGGCCCATCTGCGGCCTAACATCAAACCCAACGAAATGACGATGAATATGGCGCCCTGGAAGGCCAACGTGGACAAGAACACCCTGTGAACTGGGGTGAGGCTCGCCCATGTCCCAAGGAAGCCAGTCTCACCTCCCCCGCCAAATGCCTGCATCAGCCTCAGCTGCCCGGTGATGGAAAGGAAGGGGGCACCTCCGCGGAGGAGAGACCATGCAGACAGTAGGGTGGTTTCCCGAGGACGAGTTCGCATACTGGCTTCACGCCTGCCCATCATGGGCCCGGGTTGGCATACTGTTCATCATCTTCACGCGCGTCCGGCCGAGAGTAGAGGGGTGCGCACGGAGATCACGCGATTTGTAAGCCCTGGCACTATGGAACGACAAGCCAGAACCGGACATACTTGTCCCCCTGGCCCTGAGTGATCTGGGTCAAAGCCTCGTCGCCGGAGTCTCTCACGAAGACATCCGTGTAGAGCCCGATGCTTGACTCGGCAAGGCTCACCGCAAGCTGCTCACCCGAGGGCGACCACGCGAACCCAGCGATGGAGCGCGGGAAACGCATGTCCCATGACTGGCGCGTGGAGATGTCGATGAAGCGAATATTAGACCCCTCTACACAGCCGACGGCCGTGCTGTCACTGGACCAAACGAACCACTCGACACAGTCGAGCGGGCCATGCGTGGGCTGTTGGCAACCTCCCGGGTCGGCCAGACAGTCCGTATCGAGCAGGTAGATCCCTTCGCGGGGATCCGTTCTTTGCCCACCGATGTAGTTGAGGAAGGCGAGCCACTTCCCGTCAGGAGACCACTCCGGAGATAGCTGGTTCTCGTATTCTTCCTGCCATGTCGTCAGAGAGACTCGCCCGTAGTCGGGAAGCCTCATCACGTAGATGTTCTTCGTATCCCTGCCACAAACAAGTGCAAGCTCTTTGCCATCTGGGGACCAGGACGGAGCACCACAATCGAGGGAATCCGGAACCTTAGTTGTTCCGCCAGTTCCCATGTCGAGAAGCATCAACTCCGGACGCCCTCCGAGATTGACTCTCGACATGGTGTAGGCAAGCGTTTTGCCATCCGGGGATAGCGATGAGGAGCTTCCGAGAGGAAGGGTGAGCAGAGGCTTGGGCGGTCCCCCCTCGGCGGGAATCGCATAGTAAGCATCCCTGATCGCACCGGAGGCCCCCGGGCGTTCCGAGATGGAATAGACAACGTACGTTCCCGCCACAACGCTCAGCCCTTGGAAAGCTGTTGGTGTTCTTTGCGGTTCCACGTCAGGCGTCGACGACGGAGTGCGGGAGGGTGGAGTCGTTCGTGTGGCGTTGGGTAATGCCGTCACCGCAGTCGACAGCGGTGATGTGGGGGGCGTATCGTGCCCCTCGCCAATGGATTGCGCGCCGGTCAGAGTGCTGCAGCCCACAAGTGTTGGCAGCATGACCACCAACCACGCCCAGATCGCCCCGCCATTCGCGTCCCTGCTCATTCCGCTAGGAGATCGTCCTTTGCCCATTTCCTCTGAAGCAGCACCATTCTATAAGATGAGGAGGGGTGACGCCACGCGTCGCGGAAGTCCTCACAGGGAGGGTACTGAATGTGTGCGTCACCAAGGTCGATGACTTTAGGCAATACCGACTTCGGAAGAGCGTAGTCCTACTGGGGGGATACTGCCTACGGAGGGACCATCCGGCATAGGTCGGGGCCCCGATCCTTGCCGGATGTGGTAATCCTCCGAAGCTCTCCGTCGTCAAGGTCTATGCTGTAGATGTCCCACAGGTACTGAGTTGCATTCTCCTCGCGGGTGGCGGAGAAAACAACGGTCGTGCCGTTTCCTGACCAGGTAGTGCCTTCGATCCGACCGGGCATGGCCAGGACCGGTGTCGTGATGCCGGAAGCGATGTCGACGATGTATAGGTCTCCATCCTCGTCGGCGAAGGCAAGTCGCATCCCATCCGGCGACCATGAGAGAACCCCACTGGGAGTGACCGATCCGGTTGCGACATCCTGCAGAGGTCTGTGGTCGGAGTGCACCAGGCGTATCTTCCGGCCTTCTTGGGTCTCCTCGATGTACGCGATCACTTCGCCAATGGGGGACCACGCTGGGGCGAACACGGACCCTTTTTCCACGGCGGTCAATCTGGCGCGCGCTCCGCCATCGAAAGTCACAATGTGGAGCTCGCCTCCATCCAAGACGAAGACCAGGCGAATTCCATCCGGCGACCATGAAGGTCCGCTCTCATGGCGAGAACTGGAAGCGATCGTGCGCACCTCCGTTCCGTCGACCCGAACAGCAAGGATGTCTGCTTGGAACCCTGAGCTGTCTGCCCGCGGCGCTGTGAATGCGACCCACTGACAATCAGGCGAGAAGGTTGGGGACCCAGGTGGAGGCCCTTCCTCTACAGTGTAAATAGGGCGGGGTTCACCATCAGCTGGCAGATAGAGGACACTATCGCCGGATTGGAATACCAGGGCGCCCGGCGGGGACCCCACTGGAATCAGAGTCGCCGTGGCAGTAGGAGTCCTGGTGCTCCGCGGAACCGCCGTAGAGCGTTCCGCGATCGGGGTTGTCGTTGGGTCAGCGCTCGCTGTTGACGGGACGGTTGCCGTGGCGTCAGGCAACGTGGGGACGGCAGCGGCTGGTGCGCAGCTCACCGCAAGGGTCAGGGCGAAGGTCAAAAGGATTGACTTTCCGATTGCCGCTGGCGGTTTGGGGCCGCAGGCGTCACGGCAGAGGATTCGGAAGGCCAAACTCCTCTCCGAGATCCCGAGCAGTGCGACCCATCGCGAGGTCGGGTTCAAACGCCTAGCTGGTCGCACCAATAGTGGGGCACTCTCCCCACGACGAGGAAATCATTATCCCCCTCTTCCAGGTAGCTGCTGAGGTCAGCGGTTAGAAGCCATTCCCAAAACGCGCCTTCGAAGCCTGCTAAGGCACCGTCTTCTTGCAACTCCACCAACCGCTCCGCCCATTCCCGTCCGAGCTCGTCAGTCTCAGCCCTACTGGCTTCCCTGCCGCCAAATTCCGAAGGTCGATTGGGTGAGTCATCGGTCCTTGCTTGGTCGTTCAAGTGATAGCGCACTTTGTCTGCGATGATCCGGGCATCTCCGTGTCTATCTCGTTTCTCAACGAGAGTCCCCCAGTGGCCAGCGATGTCGGCTATCAGATTGAAGGCGGACCGAGGTTCGAGTTCCCCGAATGCCCTCAAGAGCGATTCGCGAAGGGATCCTTGATCCACGACTAGTCCACAGGGACTGCGGAGACACGGAATGAGTATCCCCCGCGAGGAGTGGGATCTGGCGCCTCATAGATGGTCGCCTTTCCCCCAATCGCACACTCGCGCTTGGTGGGCGTCTTCGGGAACGAAGCGAAGCGCGCCCTGCTTGCTCTATCGCTGATAATTCACCTTGCTCGCTTCACCTAAGAGTCGGGGCTTGCCGTCAAGCCGCGGAGGAATTCCTCCATGCTCCCGGCTAACTTCGTGATCCCTTCCATTGAGTCGGGACTATCATATGGATGCACATCATGATCAAGGAAGAAGATCTCTCCTGAGTTCTCCTTCCCGATTCCCATGCAGACGAAATTGCCGATCCCATCATCGCCAACCGGCAACATGGACCGCGGTATCCCGTAGCGCTCCTCCCCCGTGTAGGTCTCGATACACAGATGCTTCGGCCCCTTGTGCACTCCGTAGAATTGCTGCACGCTGCTGCCGTCTGTCCGAGGCTCAATCCAGAAAAAGGACGGCTCGGGCCTACCCCCGTTGTAAAGGAGAAGGAACTCCTGGTAGTCCAATGGCAGTTGAATATGGCTCTTAGCCATGAACTCATTGAGGTCCTCGCGGGAAAGCGTTCCGTAGGGATTGGAGTCGAGGATTTCAACATCCATGAAGGTACCTCATGTTGGCGTCACAAGTGGCAGTTAGAGCGGCCGACAAGGTCTATCTCCGACCCTCGGGCAGATTGCCCCGTCCACGAAACACATTTCTTGACGCCATTGTCCGGCCTTCCACCCGCCGGCGCAAGCTGCTCATCGGGATGGGAATCTACCACTCGAGAGCAATTCACTGAGGAAGGCAAGTACCTGGTTTCGACTCGCAGCCGGACTCGCATCTCTGAAGCTCTGCCACGCGAGATCATACTCGTTCGACCATGTTTGATGTGGCCCTGGCGGCGTTCCCTCAACCCAACGGCCGTATGCTGGATCATTGACACTTAGTCCCCGCCCTTCACCGGCAAACCACTCCCTTAGTCGCCACGGAAGGTTGTGATGAGCTTGAGGATTCGTCAGATCACTGGGTGGCGATCCCATGGCCCGACGCAACCCGCGCCGATCCGTTGGTGGTTGGATCGCTGGGTATTCCCCATGCGGTTCCCAACTCCACACAGTGCCGCTTGCCTGTGCGTCAATGAAACCCTTCGACGCCAGCAGGGCACCGCCAATGAGCCCTACAACACCGACAACAAAGCGAAGGAGTTCGCACCGGGTGAAGCCGAATTCCGAAGTGGCCTGCCACCGCGTGTAGATCTCCGTCATCAGTACGGTGAGGTCATAGGTCGCGTATGCATAGCCGACAAGTCCAACGACGATCTCGCCGATCGGCGCGGCGGCGGCCAGGCCGCCTGCGATGAAACCAATGGCGCCGGAAAGGAACGCCGTCTTCGTAACCCATTGGTCTCCATCAATGCTGTGTGCCCACTGCTGCATGGCGCAGCCGCATTCCCTCTGATAGGCCCAGTTGTAGGTTAGCCTGGCGAATACGCCACCTCCGACGAAGCCAATGATGCCCCCAAGCGCGGCCCCGAAGATGACTGCGGCCAGCAGCGGATTCCTCCCGCTGGCGTCGGTGTACAACAGCGGGTTGTCGTAGGCGTAGGGGTAGGCGTTCAGCGAGACGGGCCGGGTCGGGAAACCTCCAAACGGATCCGGCTGAACGAACCGACCGGTCGTCGGCTGGTAGTAGCGCGCCCGCAGGTTGATCAGCCCGGTCGCATCGGTCCATTCACCGGCGAAGCCGTAAGCCGTCTGGATCTCCCCGGCGATCGAGAGTAGATCTCCGAAGGGCTCGTAGGCCCTCCCCAGGCCGACCCGCCCGGCATCGTTGACGAGCTGTCGGGCGCTGTTGAGCGCGTCGCCCAAGAAGTACTCCCGCCCAGCGGCGCCTTGCTGCGCGATCCGTCCGACCCCGTAGATGAAGTCGGTGCCGCCGTCAGATAGGACCTGAGTGAGCCCCGCCTCGATATCCAGCGTGTAGTTCGAGGTCGCGCCATTGACCGTCTGCTGCAAGCGGTCCCCGAGGCCGTTGTAGCCGAACCCATACACGTCCGGACCTTGGACGATGGACGATAGACGATTTGCGTGGTCGTAGGTGTAGGTCTTGAACCCGTCGAAGAGCAGGTTGCCATTGGCGTCCCAGGCGTAGGCCTGGCCGTCAACGCTCGTCAGCCGGTTGGCCACGTCGTAGGAATAGGTGTTCGTTCCGGCCGGTGTCTCCTGAGTCAGTCGATTTCCTACGGCGTCGTAGGTGTAATTGAAAAACGCATCCTCGAAGAAAGCGTCTGACGAGTGGTTGGCCGCGACCAGCCGATAAAGCGGATCGTAGGCGTAGTCGATGGTCGTCGTCGTGACAACGAGTGGCTCGGGGGTGGGCGTCGGCGTATCGGTCGGCGTCGCCGTATCGGTCGGCGTGAAGGTCGCTGTCGCAGTGTCTGTGGGCGATGCGGTGGAAGTGGCGGTAAAGGTGGCCGTGGCTGTCGGAGTGCCCGTTGGGATCGGCGTCGGCGTCGGGATGGGGAAGGTGCACGCCGCCAGGCTCAGGCCTGCGATTGCCACCAACACGATCACGAGATGCGGATGCCGAAGCTCGCGCCGCCGCATCAACGGGATCAGGACCAGCAGCCCGAAAGGCGCCAGTCCGGCCGTCAGTGGATCGACCGGCACAGACGAGCGGCTCGGCCCCACCGGCGCCTGTGCCATCGGGATAGGGCGAACATCGTACGCGACCGGCATCGGCTCTCCCGGCCAGCTCATCACCTCGACCGCCTGCGTCCGATTGCCGACCCCGTCGTAGGTGTAGTTGAACGAGGAGAGCAGGTCGGTCGCCTTCCGATGCTCGATCTCGAGCAGCCTCCCCGCGGCGTCGTAGTCGTAGCTCGAGATCACGCCGTTGGGCAGGGACGACTCAATCAGCCTGTTCGCCAGATCGTAGCTGTAGCTGGTCGTCAGCGAGTCCCAGTCCGTCACCTGGATCATCCGGTTGGAGGCGTCGTAGGTGAAGCCCACTCTCATGCCGTCGGGGTACGTCAGGTGAGTTCGGTTGCCGACGTCGTCGTAGGCATAGCTCACCAGGTCGCCGAACGGATCCGTTACGGCCGTCGGCCGGTGCAGGGCATCGTAGGCCCAGGTCGTCGTGCCGAGGCCGTCGACCATCTGCTTGCGGTTCCCAACGGCGTCATAGGTGAATTGCACGTCCGGGTCGTCTTCGGGGTAGTCAATCTCAGCCAGACGGTTGATCTCGTCATACACGTAGGACGTCGTGAATCCCGTGGCATCGGTCAGGCTCACGCGATTGCCGACCGGGTCGTAGCCGTAGACGGTTGTGTTGCCCAGCGCGTCTCGCTCTTCGACGACTCGGCTGAGGAGGTCATAGTCGAACGCCGCCGTATGGCCGTTGGCGTCGAGGACGGCCAATCGATTGCCGTTGGCGTCGTAGCTGTATTCGGTGCGGACATTGGTCTGGCTATCGGGGGCGAAACCCGGCCGATAGTTCTCGACAACCGCCGTCAGACGGTTCGTCTCGTCGTACTCATAGCGCGTGACCACGCCTTCAGCGTCGGTCATCCCGATCTGATTGCCGACCTCGTCGTACTGGTAACGTGTCTCGTTCCCAAGCGGGTCGGTCAGGCTGACCTGGCGGCGCAGGTCATCGTAGGTGAAGTTCGTCGTCTGGTTCAGTCCATCCATCAGCCTTAGGACGTTTCCGATCTCGTCATAGGTGGCCCGACTGATCTGTCCACTGGCGTCGACCGTCTGGACCGGGCGGTTCAGGTCGTCGTAGACGGTCGTCGTTGTGTGGCCGTTGGCGTCGGTGAACGACAGTTGGTTGCCGACGTCGTCGTAGCTGAAGGTCGTATGGCCGTCCAGGGGATCGGTCTGCCCGACCAGGCGATTGAGTAGGTCGTAAGCATATACGGACCGATTGCCAAGCGCGTCCAGCGTGGCCAGGACGTTACCCAGAGCGTCGTACTCGGTCTGGGTGATGTTATCGAGCGGGTCTTGGATCTCGGTCGTCCGGTTCAGCCGATCGTAGACGTATCTGGTTGTGTGGTCGTTGGCGTCGGTGAAGGCGATCTGGTTGCCCACCGCGTCATAGGCGTATCGCGTCTCCCCGCCCAGGGCGTCGATCACCCGGACCAGGCGATTGAGACGGTCGTACTCGTAGCGCGTCACCCCGCCGTTAGGATCGATCGTCCGCTCCCGGTTGCCGGCGGCGTCATAGAAGATTTGCGTCGTCCCGCCCTCGGGGTCGGTTTGGCGGATCAGGCGGCTGAGCGCATCGTACGCGTAGGTCGTCGTCCGGCCGGCGGCATCCGTCTTGGCGACGACGTTGCCCATCGGGTCGTACTCGATCGTCGTGCGGCCTCCCAGAGCGTTAACCAGGGCGACCGGACGGTTGAGTTCGTCGTACTCGAACGCCGTGGTGTTGCCGGCGGCATCGGTGGAGCTGGACACGTTCCCGATGCCGTCGTAGGCGGTCAGCGACTCGCCGGCCAGGGGGTCGATGATCTTGATCACCCGGTTCAGCGCATCGTACTCGTACCGGGTGGTCCGTCCGAGCGGGTCCGTGGCTCCAACCAGATTGCCCTGTTCGTCGAGATCAAACTCGGTGCGCTTCCCGGCCGGATCGGTGACGGCGATCAGGTGGTTTGTTTCGTCATACTCATACAGGGTTGTACGCCCGAAGGTATCGACAGTTTCGGTCATGTTCCCGACAGCGTCGTACACGAACTCCGTCGTGATGTTCCACTGGGCCTCGTCGTTCTGGGCGTGAAGCGGGCTGTAGTTGCGCACCAGGCGGGTCAAGCGACCGGCAAAGTCATACGCACGACGCGTGACGCGCTCGAGCGGGTCCGTGACTTCGATCAGCCGGCCCAGATCGTCGTACGCGTACGTCGACGTCTGCCCCAGGGCGTCGGTCATCGAAGCTCGCTGACCTAAGGCGTCGTAGGTGAAACTCGTCGTGTTCCCAAGGGGATCGGTGATCGTCTCGAGCAGACCCGGCGGCGCCGGATCGTCGGCGGCATCGGTATAGGTGTAGGTGGTCGTTTTCCCGAGCGCGTCCGTCAGGCTCGTGAGGAGCGTGCTGTCGTAGGAGAACGTTGATGTGCCGCCGGCCGGGTCGATGACTTCGGTCAGGTTGTTGAGCCCGTCGTACGACAGCCGGGTCGTCCCTCCGGAAGCGTCCGCGAGCTGTGTGAGATTGGCCCCGTTGCCGCTCCAGGCAAGTTCCGTCGTGTTGCCGCCCGGATCGGTGAACGAGCTCGGGCGGAAGTTGCCGTCGTAGGTCCTGCCCATCGGACTGCCGAGCGCATCGGCTTGTTCCGTCAACTCGCCGCGCTCGTCATACTGATGCGTCTGTTGATTGCCGAACACATCCGTGACGGTGGTGGTGCCGTCGGCGTTGTAGTCCAGCCGTACGACGAGTTGACCGTCGCCGTCGAACTGGCGGAATACGCGACCCTGGTCGTCGTACTCGGTGCGCTCGACGATCGAGTTGGTGGGATCGATGATGCGCGTCAGCCTATGGGCGTCGTCGTACTCGTAGGTCCACGTCCCGCCCAGCACATCCGTCGCGCTCGCCAGATCGCCGGTCGTCGGATCGTAGGTGTAGCTCACCCCACGCCCGCTGTGATCGGCGACCTCTTCGATCCGGCCCTGCGCGTCGTAGCTGAAGGAGACGAAACGCGCACCGTCATCCTGGACCTGGCTTAGCCGACCGTCCCCACCGTAAACGTAGTGAAGTAGGTGACCCGTCGGATCGGCCAGGGTCTGCAAGCGTCCCGTCTCATCGAAGGTGTAGACCTGCTGGGCCGTATCGACGAAGGTGTAGGTCGTCGGAGGCCCATCGTCACGCGTCAGCGCGCCGCATGCGCCGGGGTACGGCAGGTATGTGCCGTCCGACTGGATGTCGAACTCATAGCGGTTGGCGCTGTGCAGCTTGAGCAGGACCGCGCCCTCCTGGCCCTGTGGATCGTCGGGGAAGTACAGGCGCGAGTCGAGGCTGTGCGTCCAACCGAAACCGAGGTCTTCCGTATACGCCCCGGTGGTCGGCGAGGCGTACCAGCGCTCGAAATTCAACGGGCCGGCCAGGGTCGGGAAGGTGAGATCCGTCGCCAGATAGGAAAGCCCGCCGGTGCGGGTGTTGATCGGATCGCCCGCCGTGGGATTGTCCGTATCGCCGGCCACGGCGTACGTCCCCTGATAGGCGGCTCCCAAACACTCGCTTGCCCCGGACACGATCGCCCAATCGGGCACGCCGGCGCACGCGCCGGGAACGAGATTGGTGTGGATCTCACTGATCAACGGACTGAGGGGAACCCCAAGATAGTTGGCTTGACGATAGTCGGAGGTGAACTCGACGAAGCGTCCGGGACGGCTCGACTCGATTGTCCAGACGATGACCGCGGATTCACCGGCCGGGAGATCGCCCAATGGCAGAATGAGCGCGTTCTCCATATCGACGCCGTTCAACGTGGTACCGGTGATCCAGAATGCAATGGGCTGACCACTGAACGAATCCAACAGCCGTGGTTGAGCGGTGCTGAAACGCAAGTCTCTCGCCGGCCCGCGCCCTCGATTGTGGATCGTGACTTTCAACGGGAAGACCATGCACGGAGTGGTGGGCAAGGGAATCTGATAGCTGATTACCAGATCCGGCGCCGGGTAGACGGTGATCTGCTCCGGGACGGTGTAGAACGTCTCGGTCACACCCTGGTAGGTGTAGGTGATGGCGGCCGACGCCCGAAACAGCTCGCCGTTCTGCGAGGTGGCGTTCACATTCGAGGGCTGGATGAACCATGTCTGCGATGCTTTGTGCCCGACACCGATCGTCCCGAGACCGGTCGGCGTGTTCGGGATGAGATCGAACCCCGACTCATCCAGCCCGTCCTCACCGGTAAACCGGATATGGACCGAGACGTTCTCGATCGGCGAAGCGCTGGTATTGGTGATGTCCAGGTCGGCTTTGAAGCTTTCGCCTTCCATCATCACTTTTTGGGAAATTTCGAGGCGAATCTGCTGGTGCCCGATGTCGTAGACCGGACCGCCTTGCCCCGGGAAGGAGGCACTCGGGCCGGAGACATGGGCGATCAGCGTGGGCTCTGGTCCCCCGCCGGATGACCACTCCCATTCGGTGCATTCATCGCTGCGGATGATGCCCGAGGCAGTCGCCTGGCGGTGCACCGTCGGGATCTCGCCGAGGGTGAAATTCGTGTGGATGAGCGTGCCGTCGGCGGTCTGGGTGATCGTGAAGTCCAACGTTCCTTGGCGCAAGGACCCGTCACTGCCCGTGACGGTGATCGGGGCCGAGTCGGTGTAAACCCCTTGGGCCAGAAACTCGCGGGGCCCCGCCGTCAGCCTCACGTTGATCCGCGTGCCGGAAGTCCAGGTCATCGGGCCCGACGGACTGGCGGCGAGCGAGAGCCAGTCGAACACGCCCGGTTGACCGATGGCAAGGGTGTAGATTGTCGCCGGATCGAAGACAACCGGCTGGATCTCGAAGTCCTTCGTGTAGGTGATAGCGGGAAGGATCGCCGGCGAAGTATGGCTGCTGGGATTGAATGTGAAAGTGACGAACGTGTCCGGCGCGGCGTCCCACGAGAAGGACGCTTCCGCCGATCCGGTGGCGGGCGACCCGGTCTTGGTGGCGGTCACCGGGATGTACCTCCACTCCCGGGAACCGATGACGGAGGGGAAACTCCCGATCTGGATCGAAGCCCCCGGCAGCGAAGCGCTGAGAGCATCGATGTTGAGCGCGATTCCGCTCGGGTTGAACACCTTGATCGTCTCGGCCGTCGGACCTCCGTCCAGCGCCCAGCACACCTCGGGCAGAGCCAGCACCGGATCGGGGGTGGTGACATCGAAGGTCATGGTGAGGGTGATGTCGTAGCCCTGTTCGATGGGGACGACCGACCAGGAATAGCTGAAGGGATCGATCCGGGCAGCGACTGTTTCCACTTGCACCCCGGTCCCGGGCTGGATGACGATCTCGCCGGTCTCTTTAGTGAAACCGTTGGCCGAGGCGATGAAGTTATAGGCGCCGGGTTCGAGCCCGGGGAACGAAGCGCGGCCGTTGGGATCGAGCTGTCCGGTGAACTGCTGGTTGAGAGTCTTGGTTTCCCCCTCGACAAACACCGTGGTCAGCTTTTGCTGGATCAGAGTTATCGAACCGCCGCCGGTCACGGCTTGATCTTGAGAGTCCACGACGTTGACTTCGGCATCGCGCACGGCGTCGGACGTGAGCTGGACGGTCAACGCCAGGAGTCCGGTGAGGCCGTCGTCGGCGGTTGCGGTTACGTAACCCTGGAAGATGTCTCCGGCCTGATCGGCGGCCGGTCCGGCCAGGATCAAGAACTGCATGCTCTCACCCGGCTGGAGGGTCGGCTGCGGATCAGGAAGCCCAAGGGTTACAAAGAGGATGCTCGGAGGAGGGGCGATCGCAAGCCCGGTGAGCGGCCCGGCTCCGAGGTTGGTGAGCGTGATCGCCGTGCTGTTGATCTGTCCACGCACCACGCCCAACACCGGTTCGCTCGGGGACAGGCCTATCCGCCCCAGAGCGGTCAGCGAAAGCGTGACCTCTTGTGTGCCCGCGCCGCCGACGATGGTGACAGCCCCGGTGGCGGTCTGGTGGTCGGCGGCGATGACGGTGTAGTCGTAGTCGCCGATCTCCAGCCCGGCGAAGCTCATGCGGCCCGATGCCGGCGTCGTCTTCTGGGCGCTCTCGTGATATGTTTCAACAACCCCTTCGGTGACGACGACGGATTCCACCTGTCTCACCAGGAGGAGCGTGGCCCCTTGAACGAGGTCCCCCTGGTCATTCTCGATGGTCACTTCCACGCCGCGCTGCGGCTCAGTGACGCGCACGATCAGCGCGATCTTGCGCGTGTTTCCGAAGTCGTCGGTTACCGTGACGTAGTCGCGGTAATAGCCGGATCGCTCCTCGGCCGGAGGGCTGGCATGAATGGTGAAGGCCGCACCGCCGAGCGGTGCCAGGTCGCCGATCACGCTCGGGTCGACCGACACCCAGGAGATGTTCGGTGGCGGAGCGACCGTCACCCCCGTCATCAGAGCCGCCCCAGTGTTCCGGACGGTGGCGGCCAGACTGGAGGTCTCCCCCTTCAACACGGGCATCGTCGGACTGCTCGGGCTGACCGCCATCGCCGGCCGCGGCAGCTCGACCGTCGTGTCCAGGTCGGCGCTGTTGTCGGCCAGATCGCCTTCGGTCGTCGAAGTCGTGGTGCTGACGGTGTTGGTCACGATCCCCAGCACGTCCGCGGCGATGCCTGCTTCGAACTCGAGGCTGACCGATTCCGAAACCGGAATCGAGCCCACCTGCCAGGTCAGCGTTTGACCATTCGCCTGGAATGGATAACCGTTGTCTTCGGTGGTGAAGGTCAAACCGGCCGGCAATGTGTCGGTCGCTTCGACATCTGCCGCGTTGAGCCTGCCTTGGTTTGACACTTCGATCGTGTACGTGATCGTCCCACCTGCAAGTGCGTGGGTGCTGGACAAGCCGTCGTAATTGCTCGGCGCCAGGGCGGTCTTGCCCACGGTCAAATCGGCACCGATGAACCTCGCCGAGGCCTCGTCGTCGACCAGAACCCCGTTGATGAGGGCGGTCACCGTCACCGCTTCTGCAACGGTGTCCGTGATCGAGCCCGAGGTGTGCCCAAGGCTATTGGTGAGCTCTGTGGGCTGGACGACAGCGGCGCTCCCGGTGGCAGAGATCTCGACCGGGAGGCCTTCGATCGGGTTGCTGAACTGGTCGCGTGCGGTGACAATGACGGTGATTGAACTGAGGCCGTCAGCCGCAGCCTGGGTGGTAGCGACATCGACGAATGATTGCGTCGCGTCGACCGCGCCGGCGACGAAAGATACGCTACCGAGCGCGCCGATGATTTCCTGGTCGCTGCGCGCCCGCACCGTGCGGACTCCCAGGGTGGTGGCACGGATCGTCCCGGTTGCGACACCATCGGAGCCCGTTGTACCGATGTCGACATATGCATTGATGGAAACAAGAAAGTCATTGAGGTAGGCAGCTCCGCCGCTGGCGAGGGCGATCTCGACCGGTGCGTCGGGAACGGGGAGGTCAAACGCATTCTTGAGGGTCACCGTCACCGTCGCTTCGCTCACACCGTCCGCGGTGACGGTTGGAGGAGCGATGACGACCGTCGACAGGACGGGGTCGACCTTGCCCAGATAAACCGTCCCATCCCCGCCGAGGACGAAGCCTCCGCCGCCGAGGGCCTGCACGGTGCCGTTGAAAACGACGCTCTGCGCCGAAAGCGCAAGCCGTCCACCACCCCCGCCGCCACCAACCCAGGAGACACCAGACCCGTTGCCCCCGTTGACGGTCATCGTCCCGTTTCCAGTGAAGGTGTCCGCTTCGATCCACACGCTCCCACCGCTGCCGCCGCCGCAGCCGCGATCGCCGGCGGCGCCGTCGAGGCCGTCGGCACTCAGGCGCCCCTCGATCGTGACTGAGCCGGCGACGACCAGATGAATCGCCCCGCCGCCGCTTCCTCCGCAGGTCGCCTCCGAATAGCGACTCCCGCCACCGCTCCCGAGCTCCACAGGAATGAGGGCGGAGCCATACGTCCCCCCGGCGGCCGCCTGGCCCCGGCCGGCGCCGCCTGCTCCACCGTGACCGGCCCCGGAGGCCCCGGCGTCGTAGCTGTACCGGCCGGCGCCCGGACCGCGCTGACTGCCGTAACCGAGGCCGTCACTCGTAATCAGGCCTCCGACTCCGATCGTGAGCGATCCGGAGGTCAACTCAAAGGGCGAGTCGTTCGTGTAATCGTCTTCGCCACTGTCGTACGGAACCAGCGTCAATGCGCCACCGGCTGCAACGGTGACACCACCGAACTCATACGGGCCACTACCGTGAAGCGGGGTACGCGCGTGAAGGATCAGGCCGCCTTGGTTGCCCACCGACACGTCCGTGACTCCGGCGAGCTCCCCAAGCACCTCAAGAGTGAAATCGGTGATGCTGAATGAAGCCGGTGTGGAAATCGTCCCAAACGGCGTCAGGGTCGCCGTACCGTCGCCGAAGACCGTCATCTCCTTCAAGACCATCGTCGAGTTGGTCCCACCCACCTCGAGATGGCCAAAGCCCGAGAGGGCGATCGATTCGAAGTCATAGTCCCCTTCTATCAATCCGGCCGAGGCGCCGTCGTGGCCGTCGTTGTCGACGATCAGTTTGTCTTCCGCGGCGAGGTAGACCGTTCCCGGGCCGCCGTATTGCTTGCCGTTCCCGCCGAAGGCCTGAGCGGTCCCGCTGAAGCTCGAGGTGTCGGCATCCAGGGAGATCCGCCCTCCAGCTCCACCTCCTGCAAGTCTCGAATTCCCGGAGCCGGCGCCGCCATTGGCCGAGATCAGGCCACCCCCGCTGAGGCTCGGTGTCTCGATCCACAGGCTTCCGCCGCTGCCGCCCCCACAACCGCGATCGCCCGGCGCGCCCGGGGATCCGTTGGCCGTCAGCTGTCCATCGAGGGTGAAGCTCTCACCCGCGAACAGGTAGATCGCCCCGCCGCCTGCGCCGCCGCACGTCTCCTCGGCGTAGCGCGTCCCGCCCCCGCTGCCAAATGCGGTCGGCGCGAAGACTGAATCGTACGGTGCGCCGCTCACGGGCTGGCCGTTGCCGGCACCGCCCGTGCCGCCATGACCGGCGCCCGAGGCGCCGTTGTCATAGTTGTACGCACCTGCACCCGGCCCCATCCCGCTGGGATAACCAAGCCCATCGCTGGAAACGACCCCGCCAGCGGAAATAGCGATCCGATTGGCATCCAATTCGAAACGGGAATCGTCCGAATAGTCGGAGTCTCCATCATCATGGGGGACCAGGATCAACTTCCCGCTGGGTTCAACCGTGAACTCGTTGTAATAGTATGTTCCGCCGTACAGCGGGGTTTCGGCATATAGAATGAGCCCTGCTTGATCGCCGACGTGCAGATCTTCCGCGCCGGCCAGTTCGCCTTGCACATCAAGGGTGTAGTTTCTGATGTCAAGTATCTGGGGTGCGTTTACCACCCCCTGAACCGCGAGAGTCGCTGTACCGTCTCCCTCAACCATGTCACTCCCCAGCAACAGGGTGGAGGCCTGGCCGAGGAGTGTCAGGTGGCCATAGCCATTGAGTTGGATCGTGTCGAAGCTGTAATCACCTTGCTCCAGAACGGCTGTCGGGCCGTCGCAACCCTGGTTGTCCACAATCAAACGGTTCCCCCCCGGGATGTGAACCGTCCCTGGCCCGCCCGAGTAGAGTCCGTTGCAGCCATGGGCCCAGACAGATCCGCCGAAGGTGCTGTCGATGTAGTCCAGGACGATCCGGCCACCGGCACCAGACCCACCTTGCCCGATGCCCTGTGCACCACCCTTCCCGCCAATGGCCATGATAGAGCCGCCGCCGGCCAAGTTCCCGGCCTGAATCCAGATCGACCCGCCGGCGCCGCCACCCGGGTTGCGGCCGTTCATGGCGGCTGCGTCGCCGCCATTCGCCGAGACTGCCCCGTCGACGAGCAACGTGTCCTCGATAATCAGGTGGATCGCGCCACCGCCGGCGCCTCCGGCACCGGTGTTGTTTCCACCGCCACTCCCAAGCGTTGTCGGGCTGTGCACATTCCCGTACCCCGGGCCCCCCAACCTCCCAGTCGCGCCCGCCCCTCCGACCCCGCCGTGCCCACCGCCACCGGCGCCCTGGTTGAGGGCGCCGCCGGCCCCGGCGCCAGGACCCCTACCGCCCGGGTAGCCAAGTGCGTCGGAGCTCAGCCGACCGTCGGCTTCGATCATCAGGATGATTGCCTGCAGCTCGAAGGGGGTGTCGTTGGAATAATCAGCATCGCCGTTCTCGAAGGGGACAAGGGTCAACGTCGACCCGGCTGCCACCGTCACGCCGCCGAAGGCATAGGGTCCGTCACGCAGGGGGGTGTGCTCGCGCAAAACCAGCCCGCCTTGGTCCACAAGCGCAAGATCCCACGCCCCATTCAGCTGGCCTCGTACATCGAGGGTGAAGCCGGCGATCGTGAAGGGGTCCGGAACGCTGACGGTACCTTGAACGGCGAGTGTGGCCGAGCCGTCTCCGGCAACGGTTCCATTCTCCAGGGCCAGGGTTGAGTCCAGACCGAGGACGGTCAGGTTTCCGTAGCGTATGAGCTGTATCGTGTCGAAGCTGTAGTCATATTGGCCAAGAATGGCTGTCTGGCCGCTGCAGCGTTGGCTGTCCACTACCAAGCGATTGTCGAGCACATGGTAGACGGTCCCCGGCCCGCCGAACGGACCTTCCCCCTCGCACCCGTTGGCGGAGATGGTACCGGTGAAGGTACTGTTCAAGGAATCGATGGCGACCCGGCCGCCAGCGCCCCCTCCACCAAAGCCGTTGTCGTAGCTACCGCCCTCGTCCCCGTCGGCGCTGATAGAGCCATCGCCGGCCATGGTCCCCGCTTGGATCCAGATTGAGCCGCCAGCGCCGCCGCCCGCGTTCTTGCTTTGGTAACCCCGTCCGCTTTCGCCATCAGCCGAGATCCAGCCGGAGAGCGTAAGCGTGTCCGAGACCACGAGATGAATGGCCCCTCCACCGGCGCCCCCCTCGCGTTCGGCATTGTTGCCACCGCCGCTGCCCAGTGTCGTCGGTTGGAAGACACTCCCGTACCCGACCCCTCCCGGCTTTCCGCCCTCGCTGGTCCCTCCAATACCACCGTGTCCGCCACCTCCGGCGCCCAGGTTGAGGGCACCGCTTGTACCGGCACCCGGCCCGCGGCCGCTGGAGTAGCCGCCATCGGCGCCCAAACCGCCTCCGAGTTCGACGGTTACATTGTTGGCTTGTAGCTCGAAGGGAAGATCGTCGGTGTAGTCGGCGTCGCCGTCGTCGTAAGAGACGAGCGTCAGCGCCGCGTCATAGGCGACCGTCACAAGATCAAACGAGTATGGGCCGGAGTGCAGAGGCGTGTAGGCGTGCAGCGCCATCCCCCCCGTCGGAGCCAGTGTCAGGTCCACCACTCCGAGGAGGACACCCTGAACGTCGAGGGCATAGCCGCCGACGGTGAAGGCGGCCGGAGCGCTGACCGTGCCCTGCACGGCGAGGATCGGTCGGGTGTCGTCCCCCAGAACCGTGTCATCGTCGAGGCTGATAGACGATCCGGCGCCCAGGACCGTCAGCTTTGCATAGCTGATCAGCCGGATGGTGTTGAAGTCGTAGCTGTCCTCTTCCAAGACTGCGCCCCGGCCGGAAAAGCCGTTATTGTTGATTCGCAGTTCGTCCTGGGAGGCAAGGTAAACTGTCCCCGGGCTCCCACCAAACGACTCCAGCGATCCGCTGAAGTCGCCGGTGATGTAATCGAGGGCAGTCCGCCCGCCGGCGCCAGCGCCGGCAGTCCCGGGCCCGTTGTATGCACCGAGCGCGCCATTGGTCCGAATCGTCCCCGCCCCGGTGAGGTTCGCCGCCTCGATCCAGATCGAACCGCCGGCGCCACCTCCCGGGTTGTAAGCGTAAACCGCTGGGGGATGGCCGCCGTCGGCCGAGATGAGGCCGTCCAGCGAGAACGTGTTCGACACGACTAGGTGGATCGCCCCGCCACCCGATCCGCCTTGATCGTTGTTGTTCCCGCCGCCGCTGCCCAGGGTTGAAGGCTGAAGGGCGTCGCCGTAACCAGCCCCTCCGGCGGCGCCTTGAAAGGCGTCTCCGCCGAACCCGCCGTGTCCCCCGCCGCCGGCTCCGAGGTTCAGGGCCCCGGCCATGCCGGCGCCGGGGCCTCCTCCGCCGGGGTAGCCCTCCTGATCGGCGCTCAGCCAGCCCCCCGCCTCGATGGTCAGGTCTTGAGCAACGATGGTGACGCCGAGGCCGAGTGCCGGATCGCCGAGGGCGATGATCGTGCCGCCGCCCTGAATGGTCAGGCTCTGATAAGTGTGCGTCCCGGCGGCGAGGCTACAGGTGACGCCGCTGCCCACGATCAAAACTGGATCGGTGGGGCAACTCGAGACCTGCAGCGCGGCGGAACCCGAGGGCCTACGCCACGGCCCGGCGAAGCCGGGGCCCGGGGCGGCATTCGGAAACCCAAGCCAGCCTGCGTCGGCCGCCAGAGCTGGCAATGCGATCAAAGCGACCGCCAGGCCGATGGGAGCCAGCCCGATGGAGAGCTTGTGCAGAACGGGCGCGACGCGCCGTCCGCTCAGAGACAGCCGAGTGGACGGGATCCGAGACGCCCGGTCGCGCCATGTTGAAGCTTGCTTGAGGATGGGTCGGGGGAAACGGAAAGACGTGTGGAGGTCAGCCATGCCAGCAGCCCCTTTCGGGAATAAAAACGACCGGCCCTCGTGGCCGCGCTCATCGCGCGACCTTGTGGCCGGTTTCGCTACTGGCTCCCCGCGGGCTTCGCTGAGCTTGCATATCAGCGAGCGACCAGCACCACCCCGCGGCTCAAAGCCTCCACATGGACCGAGGATTCAGTTGTCGCAGGCAGGAGCAGGCGGGCGCTTTCTACCCCACGTGCGCACCGATCGCCGCCTCGCTCGAGCCCGATTCCCTCCGGCTCAGTCAAGATGGTAAATCACTCTAGCACAGAAAGCTGTCCCGGGTCAATCTTAAGTACTACCCGAATTTCCACATCAACACGCGCACAGCGATAGCCAGGTTCAGGCCTAGCAAGTAGAGATCGACGGCCCAGGCGGTGCCGGAGGGATCCTCCTGCTCCGGGTCGAGACCGGCGAACCAGGTCGCACTTAACCCCGCGTACACGACCAACCCGCCGATCGCCCAGGCCCGGATCCAGCTTGGCGGAGGCCTGAGCACCGCCACAACGACCCAGCCAAAGAGGTACACCCAACTCAGCAGCCACAGCCAGGCGCCGAGCCCCACCAGCCGGGGACCGATGCGGCGACCGACGAGTGCCGAAATCGCCAGGATCAAGATCGCCGCCGACACCGCCCCGAGCCACGTCCCCCCGATCCGGTCCTCGAACAGCCAGTTGACAACACCCCCTGCGACGAATGAGAAAGCCACGAGCAGCGCCGCATTCCAGCCTCGGGCGCGCTTGAAGGTCACCATCGCCACGAAAAGCAGCAGTCCAAACAAGGTCAGCGGGACAACGGAGCCTGTCGTGATTCGCGGAGACAGCGCCGCCCCGCCCAGGCCGCTAGCGATGAGGGCTGCCAGCAGCGGAGGCAGGATCGTGGCGGCAAATGTCCAGAGAGTCATCTCGGTGGCCTATTGCTGGGGAAGCTCAGAGAGACCATCCGCCTCGAGCGTGATCGAGTCGAGACGCAACAGACCGCTGAGCAGTATCGTTGCCCGGCGCTTGACCGATAGCAGGAGCTGCATTGCCGGGCCTTCCGGGTCGTAGTCGTGAGGGTATTCCACCTCGAGCGAGAGGATCTCCGGGTCCGACTCTTTCAGCCCGTTCCGGCCGGCGTAATCCAGCGCTTCGGCAGCGACGGCCGTCTGCATCTCGGCCGCGACCAGCGTCGCCCGATCGTCATCCGTCAGCCAGTGGCTGATCTCCTGTGGAAGAGGTGTCGCCGTACAGCTCGCTCCCGGTGTGCCGAAACCGGCATCGGGGACGCACGCCGGTCGGACGGCCGCCTCGGTCTGGCGTACGACGGCCTGGGTAACCATCTCTTCCGCCAGCCGGCCGATCCCGGCGTCGGCTCCGGCCTGGGCGGCGCGAACGAGGCGCGCCCTTTCGATGTACAGCCGTCCGCCGTCGACCGCAACCGCCAACAGCAACAACAGCACCATCAGCAAGACGGCGACAATGACGATGACTTGCCCTCGGCTGCTCATGGCGGGTTACTGTACTCCATCCGGCTCACCGCTTCGGCGCGCACCGGGATGGTGACGGTGAAGGGAAGGTTCAGCGTGAGCGGGTATTCCAGCCGGACGGTGAGCGGATGCCCGCGTGGCAGTGGCGCCGGCTCGGTGCGCGGGTAGTCGGAGTGCGCCGGGTCGATCTCGATCAGGACGGCCTCCGCCTCCAGCGGTTTGGCGGCGCGACGCACGGCACCGACGATCTCCTCGTCACCGGTCAGAGGGTTTTGAATCGTCGCCCCAGCTCGGGCGCCCTCCCAGGCCGCCTGGGTCAACACGATCTGCGCGTTGACCAGGATCCCCAGGTTGACCAGGCCGATCATCAGCAGAAGCAAGATGGGCAGGACGATGGCGAACTCGACCAGCGCCTGTGCCGATCGACCGCGATGACAAGCGCCCTTTGTCAGCATCGACCGTCTTCAGCGACCGAGGAACAGATGCAGGAGCGGTGGGGCGAGGTAGATGATTAACAGCGCCGGCAGGAAAAAGAACACCAGCGGGAATACGATCAGGATCGGCAGCCGACGGCTGGCCTCCTGCGCCCGTCGCCGACGACGGGCCCGCAGCAGCCCCGTTTGCACACGCAGCGCCTTGGCCAGCGATGTCCCCAAACGATCGGCCTGGCGTACCGCCGCCACGAAGGCGGTGAGGTCCAGCGATGGAACGCGCTCTCCCAGTTCGATGAGCGCCGCCGAACGGCTGAGACCCCGGTCGAGTTGGCGGATCGTGCGCTGAAGTTCAGCCCCGAGCAGGCCCGGGTAGCCGGAAGCAGTCCGGCGCAAGGCGACCTCAAAACCCAAGCCGGCCTCGAGCACCAGCGCCAGCCGGTCCATGAAGTCCGGCAGGCTAAGATCGACTTCCATCTGCCGCCGCTCGACGCGTGCCCCTAGCCAGATTGCCGGCCCGAGCCATCCCACCCCGGCCATCACCGCGCCCAGGAACCCCCCAACCAGGTCCAACTCGCGGATGACCGCCAATGCAACCCCGGCGATGACGCCCAGCCAGAGAGACAGCCAACGGAGCGCGGCGAAGTCCCTCGCCCCCCATGAAAGGCCGGCGTGTTTGAGCTGATCCCGAATACCGGTGGTGGCCCATCGATCCCGGACCCAATTCGGTGGCCTCACCGCACTCAGCGTCAAGGTGGTCCACTCGTTGAGCGACCGTCGACGTCCGACTTCGGCCTTGGGCAGCCTGCGGCGGGCGGGTTCGGTGAACAAAGCAAATGCTCCGAGACCGATCAGGGCTGCCACGGCCAGACTGACAACTAGGGGACTCACATCCATGCATGCCTCAATACCGGATCCGCACGATCCGCGAGATGATCGCCCAACCGGCGAGCTGCAGGATCATTACCAGGACCAGTAAGATCTGACCGACCAGAGAATCGAACAACACATCGACGTAGCGCGGGTTGAATACGAGCAGGATCCCCGCCGAGACCGGAACGAGCGTGGCGATGATCAACCCCGAGAGGCGGCCCTGCGCCGTAACCGCTCGCACTTCTTGCTCGAGCTCAAGGCGCTCGCGCAGCAATGCCGCGGTCTGCCCGAACATCGCCACCAGATCGCCGCCGAATTGCCGCTGTAAGACAATGCTGTCCACAACCAGGCCAAAGGACTCCTCCGGATGCTCGACCTCCAGCCCGCGCAGTGCGGATTCAACCGGGCGACCAAGCTGGATCCCACGATCCAGATGCTTCATGGCCCCGGCCGACGGATCGGGGAGCTCCTCGGCCGCGTAGCGGATCGCTTGTTGAAAAGAAAGGCCGGCGGACAACCCCGACGCCAGCGCATCCAGCGTTTGCGGCAGCTGCTCGCCGAACCTGCGCCGACCGGCCTCGGCCCGGCTCATGACGATCTGCCGCGGCAGGATCGGCAAGAGCAGCGCCGCGCCGATACCCAGGACGCCGCCGGCGATCCGGTCGCCAAGCACGAATCCCATCCCGGACGTCCCCGCCAGCAGGGCAAGGTAACGTGACGGCTTTGCACCAAAGCCGGCGTCCCGCCATTCGGCCGCCAGCTTTGCCCCGATTCTCGTTTTCAGGATTGGGGAGACGATGAACTCAGCCGGATCGGGGATCCCGCGGATCAAGCGCTCGGCCGAGGACGGCTGCGCCAGGTTCGAGATCCCGCTCACCTGAGCCGCGTGGCTGAGCCACCACCGCCGAAGTGCGGCGTACTCAATCCACAGGCTCCCGGCCAGGACCGACCAGGCCGCCAGGAGCCCGGCGAACGCCGCCAGAATGGCAGCCGGATGTTGGCGGGCGAACCCGTTGAGCCAGTATCGGCCGGCCCAAGCGGCACTTGTCGCGAGGGCCATGGTCAGCGCGCCGGGTAACAGGTAGGGGCCTACCAGCCTGCGCAGCAGACTGGTCAGGATCACCCTGGTGTTCTCGCGGAGCGCGCTCGGGACCATACGCCCCCTAAGACTTTTCGACTTCGGACGCGCCAGATCGGGACTACCGATTCTGGGTGAGGCGGTAGTCACGCTTGCCGGCGTCGTACACGAACAACGGATCCAGGCGTATTCGCTGCTCTTCGTCGCGCGCGAGGCGGTGAACCGCCGTCACTACCCTTCTCCCATCACTCATCCGATCCTGCTGGATGACGATCTCGATCGCCCCGGCGATCATCCGGCGGATGGCCGCCACCGGCATGTCCAGCCCGGCCATCAGAACCATCGACTCGAGCCGGATCATGGCGTCGGCCGGGGAGTTGGCGTGCAGCGTGGTCAGCGAGCCGCGATGGCCGGTGTTCATCGCCTGGAGCATGTCAAACGCCTCGCCGCCGCGCACCTCGCCGACGATGATCCGGTCCGGGCGCATACGCAGCGCGTTGCGCACCAGGGTGCGGATGGTGATCTCACCTTTCTCCTCAATGTTTGGCGGGCGCGCTTCAAGCGAGACCAGATGTGGATGGTTGAGCTGCAGCTCGGCCGCGTCTTCGATCGTTACCAGCCTCTCGTTTGTGGGGACACACAGACCGAGGGCGTTCAACGTTGAAGTCTTACCGGATCCGGTACCACCGGAGATGATGATGCTCACCCGGTCGCGGACATTCTCCCTCAGAAAGTCGGCGACTTCCTGGCTGACCGTCCCCAACCCGATGAGCCTCTCCAGGCTGAACGGCTCCACCGAGAATTTGCGGATGGTCAGCGCCGGACCGTGAAGCGCCAGCGGGGGGATGATGGCGTTCACTCGCGAGCCGTCGGCCAGCCGGGCGTCGACCAGCGGGCTGCTTTCGTCGATCCGACGCCCGATGGGAGCGACGATCCGATCGATGACGTGCCGCAAGTGGGCATCATCGCGGAAGGCAACGTCGACTTGCTCGAGTCGGCCCTCGCGCTCGATGAAAACGTGGGCAGCGTCGTTGACCATGATCTCGGTGATTGTCGGATCTTGAAGCAGCGGCTCCAGCGGGCCCAGGCCGACTACGCGATCGACGACGCCCCGGACGAGTGCCTCATGTTGGGCACGCGTCAGAATGAGCGGCTCGCGGTCGAGCATCAGCTCCATTCGCTGGCTCAGACGCAAGCGATCAGGCACACCCTCGAGTTCGCCTCCCTGAATCGCCGCCTCTAATTCAAGGCACAACTGCTCGTGCAGTCTATCTTCGAGTTCATCCATTCTGATCTTGGAGGCTTTCTTGTGGTGTTCCGGGATCATGAGGCGACCTCGAACAATGTCTGGCGAGGGCTGTTCGATGGAGGCCGGCTGCCAGGTGCTGCGGCCCTAATCAACCTGCCGGCCATCCGGACAATCGCTCGCCCGAAGGCGCTTCGATTGTCGAGCGCACACACCTGGCCGAAGTTGACCTGGTAGCCAACTGCCCGCGAATCGGGCGGCAGTACTGCAAGGAGAGTTGCCCCGATGGACCCGGCGATGACGGCGGGATCGGCGGGATGCCGCCCTCCGATCTGGTTCACAATGAGTCCCACCTTCGCCTGGGCTTCGATCGGCAAAGACTGGTATAGACGGCGCACGGCGCGCAGCGAAGCCGGATCGGCGGTCGTGACGAGAAGCACCGCGTCACTCATGTCGAGCGCGATCTGCGAGACCGCGCCCAGGCCGGTCGGTGGATCGAGTACAAGCCAAGTGTTGAGCCCGACGAATGCGCCAAGCAGCCGGCCGAGCCGGGTTTCGTCCATCGGAACTGTTGGGTCGGCCGGTGCACACTGGACTCTCAATCCGGATGGATGTACGGCTTGGGCCAGATCCATGTGGTGTGAGCGCAGTTCATCCGCCACCGGGAGGAGATCGGCCCAAGAACGCTCGCACGTCACATCGAGCAGGACGTCGTCGTAGCCCAGCCCGAGATGGAGATCCACCAGCAATGTATCTTCGCGGCGCGCAAGCACGACGCCCAGGTTGGTGGCGATGAGCGAGGCGCCGCTCCCTCCTTTTGCCGACAGGACGGTGACGACGGTCACGGTGCGGGCCCTGCCGGGCGCAGAAGTCCAAGCATGTTGAAGCCGTTGGTCCGGGCGTACAGGATCGAGCGAGCCTGATCGAGATCGACAGCCAGGGTGAGGCGGTCGGGGTTAGCGGTCGGGCCGCTGATGGCCAGGACCTCGACGGCGGTGACGATCACCCCGATCTGGTCAGCCGGCTGGCCGGCCTGATAGGCCATGATCTCAAGGCGGTCGCCCTCGATGAGCTCGGGCGTGCCGCTCACCAGCCAGCCCAAGGGGAGGATCATCGCCCAGCGCCCGTCCGGCAGCCGGCCCGAGAGTCCTTCCTCGCCTCCGCCGACGAAACGGCTGGGAAGCAGCACTTCGCGCGCGCTGATCGGCAGTGCGGCGATGCGGCCGACCGCCTGGGAGGTTTCGGTGAGCGCCCCTGCCGGGAGCGCGGCAACGGGCAGAAGTCTGAGTTCGACCATGGTCTCATCGATGACCGCGCCGGGGTTGATGTCAACCAGAGCAACCACGGCCGGGTTGGAGGGCAGGCTGGCGGCCCGCAGTCGGTCGAGGTAGACGAAGGTCAGGATCCCGGCCAGGGCGGCCAGGAGGATGGCAGCGAACAGGTAGAAGACCAACCGTCGCCGGGCGCCGGCGGCCCAGTTGGGCGAGGTCTCGGGGAGTGGGGCGGCCGGGCCGGTCATGACTCAGTCGACCTCAGAAACATAACAGCGGCCGCGCTCGCCGCTGTCTGGTGTCCTCTCGATTCTCCCATTTGAACACCCCCCGTCCCTGGCCGGTTTCGTAGGCAGACTGTAGCATAGGTCGAGAGGTCGAGTCAACGAGAGATGTCAGGCGAGGGGTTGGCGCGCAGGGATCGAGGCCGGCCGCGGCGGGGACGACCGTCGCTCGAATTGAACGCGTTTCATTGCTGGCCGATACTTGTGGAGCGGGGAACGCCTACTGCGAGCGACGCCTCCGCAGATACCGCGCGATGAGCATCCCCAGATACGCAGCCAGGGTCCCGGCCGCGACCATCAAACCGAACTGCGTCAGGCTCATCGAGTTCCGTCCCGCGCGCCGAAATCGGCGGGCTGCGCCCATGGCCGCTTGGGCAAATCCCACCGCCACGGCCGAACTTAGTACAGCCATCACAATCATCACGGCAGTCCCTTGGCCGATCCTTGATCCGTACATCCCCACGCTCGCCCCGAGTGCGCCGGCAGCCGGGCCGACAACGAGGAACAGGGTCAGGCAGCCCCGACCCCAGCGTGTCTCAGGCGCAAGCTGCTCCCGCAGCAACCGTGCCGAGAGCTTCGGGCTGATGGCCGGAAGAGCCCAGGCAAGCAAGTAAGCCGCGACAAGCGGCACAAGCCAGAGCCAGACTTTGGGGATAACCTTCGCCCAGGCACGGATCGCGAGACCGAGCATCAAGAGCAACCATGAGTTGATGAAGACCATGGCGGCCCACCAACTGCGCGAGATAGAGATCCAGACCGCAGCGACGACTCCGACGACGGTCAGGCCAATGCCTACCGCTAGAGCTCGGGGGGAGTAGCTTGGCACAAATGCGAGCAGAGCAGTGAACCCACCAAGAGGAATCGGCACAAGGATCAGGATTTTCCAGATGGGCCAGTTGTTCGAGGGGAGTTGGTTCTTACTCCCTGCCATTACCCTCATCGGCCTCCGAGCCTCGGCCACGAGATCTTCGGTGCGGAGTTCTTGGGCAGGCTGACCTTGGGCAGCTCGAACTTCTGGATGGTGATCTTCGGCAGCGCCGACGGGGGGCCTCGCCGCCCGTGGCGAGCATGTAACGCAGCGGCGGCGACGATCGCCGCTCGAATTGAACCCGATTCGTTGCTGGTGATACTTGTGGACTGGGGAGCACCTACCGCGAGCGACGATGCCGCAGATACCGTGCGATGAG